>PJUJ01000643.1_pt1 | contig 13031 bp, 14 predicted proteins | sample 1512321 | NCBI WGS metagenome assembly PJUJ01 (sample SAMN08177669, study PRJNA422409) | Feces metagenome, whole genome shotgun sequencing project. | isolation source: Chicken feces enriched on filter paper: beechwood xylan treatment | host: Gallus gallus | place: USA: Madison | collected 2015-01-15 | reverse complement strand
TGTTGATGCTGTTCAGCGCCATAACGAATATGTTCCTATTTCAGGTTGTCCGACGTCATTTTGACTGCCGGGAGCGTTTTGCTCGCTGAACTAGGAAGCAACTACCGGGCCAATCCTGCCCACCCATGTGAAATTTTTAAGTCGTTGAAATCACTACGTTATATGTTCATTTAGGACGTTGTCGCCCGGCAATTCCTGCCGACTTGAGGCGCCATCCGGCAAAATGTGCCGGGCAGGTTTCAGCAGATGCGACCGTTTTGCCCACCCGAAAATCGACCGCCGGTCGCCGGAAATGCGGGGCCGGAAAAAGAAAACGCCGGGCGGTCTTTCGACCGCCCGGCGCTTGTCGCCGCCTTGGCGCTTCTTCGATCAGCCCTTGAACAGGGACAGGATCGACTGGGGCGCCTGGTTGGCGATGGACAGTGCCTGCACGCCCAGTTGCTGCTTGGTTTGCAGCGACTGCAGCTTGGCGCTTTCCTTGGCCATGTCCGCATCGACCAGATTGCCGACACCAGCGTCCAGGCTGTCCTGCAGCTTGCCCATGAAGGTCAAGTGCATGTCCAGGCCGACCGAGTTGGTGCCGAGCGAAGCCAGCTTGTTCGTCGTCGTCTGCAGAGCCGTGTCGATGGTGGCGATCATCGTCTTGGCCGCAGCGGCGTTCGCGAAGGTCGTCGTCGCCGACAGACCGATGCCCGTGAGGGACAGGGTCCGCGAGGAGACGGTGAACGCCGAGCCCGTTTCGTTCGCCAGGAATTCCAGCTTGGTGGTCGAACCGTCCACCACGCTGGCGCCGTTGAACTTGGCGTTCGTCACGGCCTTGGTGATCTGGTCACGCAGGGACGTGAAGTCAGCCTGAAGGGCGTTGAACGAGGCGGTGTTGAGCGAGGTGTCGGAAGCGGCCAGAGCCTTTTCCTTCATCTTGCCCAGCAGATCGGTGACGGTGTCGCCTGCAGCCAGAGCAACATCGATCGTCGACTGACCGCGCTGGAGAGAATCCTTCACGGCGTTCAACGAGCTCGACGTCGCGCTCTGCATTTCAGCCATCGACCAGATCGCGCCGTTGTCCTTAGCGCTCGAGATCTTCTTGCCGGTGTTGATGCGTTGCTGGGTGGTGGTCAGCTCCGAGTTGGTGGCGTTCAGGTTCTGCAGCGCGATCATCGCGCCGGCATTGGTGTTGATGGAGTTGGCGATCATAGGAACCTACCATTTTGGTGGAGAGCCCCGGCATTTTGCCGGTCGGGCGTTTTGCCCGCGGGAACCATCGCAAACGGCGGGCCAGTTCAGGCCAAATCGCAACACCTTGAAATATAAGGGAATTGAAAAATATCAGGCCGGAAACGAAACCGCCCGGCGAATGCAACATTCGCCGGGCGGCAGGTTTTTCCGAAGAGAAGCGGCAATCGGCGCCGAGCGGCGCCGTAGCGCGATCAGGTCAGGCCGCTTCGGCGCGCGCGGCCAGGCCCTGCATGATCATGCGGTTGATCTCGATCAGAGGCTCGAACTCCTCTTCCTTGCGCATGACCAGGCTCGAGTGCCGGCTGACCCAGAGGCTCAGCGAGATGATGCTCGCGCGCAGCTCCTTGGGCATGGTGTTCTCCGGCAGCGAGCAGTCGGTCGCCAGCGCGGACCAGACACGACGGTTCCAATCCAGAGCGTGGATACGCTTCTGGATGTCGCCATCCTCGGCTTCCGAAGCCTCCATGAGGGCCCGAGTCACCTGTCCGAACAGACGGTACTCGACCTCTCGCGGATTCTCAGTCCTGGTCGCCGCCTGTTGGTAGGCCCGAAGAGACATTCCCCAACCTCTCGTCTTCGTAATCGATCAGCTTACGGCTCAGCATGAGCGCCTTGTAGTATTCACGCGCCATGACGTGTTTCGAGATCGCGATGCAATCGGCCAGAACGGCCGCGTTGCGCACCACGCCCATGAACTCGGTCAGGCGGGTGGCGAACTCGTCGTAGTATTTTTCGGCGCCAGCCTCTTCCAGGTACATCATCATGACCGGGAAGTAGATCCGACGCGAGGGCGTGGTGACCTGGTCGGGCTGCATGATGTCCTTCTCACGCAGCACCGAGGCCTTGTTCTGGAGGACCAGCACGCCGCGACGATCGCCGTTCTGCACGACCGCCCCGTTCAACACGAATTTCTCGCCGGGCTTCAGCGACAGCTTCAAAGGCACTTTTGGCCGCTCCTTTCCATCGCTGCGCCCGTCCGCCGTGATGGCGGTTCGCCGGAATGGCGTTCAGACGGGACCCTAGGTCGCCGTGGGTTAACGCCTTGTTGCCGCCGACGCGACCGTAAGTCGCAGCTTAGGACTCAATTAAGCATACTCGCCCAGAGGATGAAGTCATCCAATCGCCCAAGGTGGTCGCATGTCCCGCAATCTCGGCTTCGGAATCTCGGCCGCCGCCCTCGCAGCCGCCGAAGAAGCGGCCGGTGAAGGCGTCCACCTGGGCCTGCGCGCCGAACAGCTGGGCGATTCCGCCTCGTCCGATTCGATCGCTCGCCTGAATCTCGAAGCCCGGGCCGTCCGCGACCACGAAAGCGTGAAGCTGCTCAACCGCGCCATCGTCGCCGTGCAGCAGGGCGACTACGCCCGCGCCGAGAAGAACGCCCTCAAGGCCCTCAAGAAGGACGAGCGCACCGGCGTGGCCTGGCACGTCCTGGCCGTGGCCCGCGAGAAGCTGGGCGACTTCGCCTCCTCCATGCAGTGCTACGAGGCGGCGCTGCAGCTCCTGCCCAGCCAGGGCCAGGTGGCCGGCGACCTGGGCCGCCTGGCCTTTCGCCTGGAAATGCCCGACATCGCCGCCAAGCTCTTCATGCATTACCTGAACGAGCGGCCCGGCGACCTCGAAGGGGTCAACAACCTAGCCTGCGCCCTGCGCGACCTGAACCAGGAATCAGCGGCGATCGACGTCCTCAAGCCCGCCATCCAGGCCAATCCGGAAGTTCCCGCGCTGTGGAACACCCTGGGCACAGTGATGTGCAGCATGGGCGAAGGCCGCACCGCCCTCACCTTCTTCGACGAGGCCCTGCGCCTGTCGCCCAACTTCGGCAAGGGCCACCACAACCGCGCCTTCGCCCGCCTCGACCTGGGCGACGTCGAAGGCGCCCGCGCCGACTGCGAGGCCGGCATCGCCGCCGCCGAGTCGACCGAAGACCTGGCCACCATGCGATTCGCCCATTCGACCATCCTGCTGGCCCTGGGCCGCGTGGCCGAGGGCTGGGAGGCCTACCGGGCGCGTCTCGACCCCGAACTGCCTGGCGCGCCGCACTATCCGATGCCCGTCCGCGCCTGGGAGCCCGGCGAGGATCTGGCCGGCAAGCGGCTGCTGGTCCTGGCGGAACAGGGCCTTGGCGACGAGGTGATGTTCGCCAACACCCTGCCCGACGTCATCGAGGCCCTCGGCCCCGACGGCGCCCTGTCGGTGGTGGTCGAGCGCCGCCTCGTCCCGCTGTTCGAACGCTCGTTCCCGCAGGCCCAGGTCAGCGTCCACCGCACGGTGGCCTATCAGGGCCGCACCTACCGCAACGCGCCCTTCATCGAGGACTGGTCGAAGATCGACTGCTGGGTCCCGATGGCCTCGCTGCTGAAGACCTTCCGCCCGACCGCCGAGGCCTTCCCCACCCGCGAGCGCTTCCTGACGCCCGATCCCGCGCGGGTCGCCCACTGGAAAACGGTGCTGGAGCAGGCTCCGCCCGGACCCAAGGTCGGCCTGCTGTGGAAGAGCCTGCGCCTGAACGCCGAGCGCGCCCGCCAGTTCTCGCCGTTCGAGCTGTGGGAACCCGTTCTGAAGACGCCCGGCATCTCGTTCGTGAACCTGCAGTACGGCGACTGCGACGAGGAGATCGCCTACGCTCGCGACCACCTGGGCGTCGAGATCTGGACCCCGCCGGGCATCGATCTGAAGCAGGACCTCGACGACGTCGCCGCCCTCTCCTGCGCGCTCGACCTGACGCTGGGCTTCGCCAACGCCACCATCAACCTGGCCGGCGCCTGCGGCGCGCCGATCTGGCTGCTGACCGGCGCCGCCGCCTGGACGCGCCTGGGGACCGACCACTATCCCTGGTACCCGCAGGCCCGCTGCTTCATCGCCCCGAACTACGACGACTGGCGGCCGATCATGGCGCAGGTGTCGGAGGCCCTGGGCGAGTTCGCGGGCTGAGGTTCAGGAACGACGGGCGCCGGGGCGGGTTTGACTCCCTGACGGGCGGCGATCGCGCCGCTCCTTGAGGAGACCCGCCATGCCCCCGGAAACCGATTTCGAGCCGCAGGACGTCGCCGAGGTCCTGGACGAAACCAACCTCACCGAAGACGGCGAGGACATCGCCAATTTCGACGAGATCGACGACGTCTACGACGTCACCCAGGCCGAGGACGACGCCTCGGAAGACGACGACGAGGACCTCGACCTCCTCGACGACGACGAACTCGTGGACATCGACGACGAACTGGAAGCCGGCCGCGACGACGAGGGCCTGGACGTCGAGCGCGAGCCTCTGGACCCGGTCGGCGGCGGCCTGTCGGACGAGGACCAGATCTCCGACGACAGCGAGGAACCATCCGACTACGAATCGACGCGCCTGGCCGACGACGACATCGAGGCCCTGGGCTACGACAAGCGCGGCTAGGGCCGCGAAGGCGGGTGGGGTCCGCGATCAAAACATTCTAGCCGCGCGTCAAAGGCGGCGCATAATTCCGCTCCGCCAGGAGACTTCCCATGTCCGATCCCAAACCCGACGCCCCTGCCCCGGAAGATACGGAAAACCTCGAAGAACAGCTGGAGGAAGGCCTGGAAGATAGCTTTCCGGCCAGCGATCCGCCGTCGGTGGCCCGTCGTCATCGCCAACCGCCGCAGAACCCGTCTTGATCCGGAAGACCGATGCTCTGTAGGTTAGACTGACGTTTTGAACACTTGTTCGATGCGCGCCCGACGCAACGGGCGCGCCGTCAGGAATACCAGATGAGCCAGCGCTTCGAAGGCACCGCCGACTACGTCGCCACCGAGGACCTCAAGGTCGCCGTCAACGCCGCCGTGGCGCTGGAACGCCCCCTGCTGATCAAGGGCGAGCCCGGCACCGGCAAGACGGTGCTGGCCTATGAAGTGGCCAAGGCGATGAACGCCCCACTGCTGACCTGGCACATCAAGTCGACGACCAAGGCCCAGCAGGGCCTCTACGAGTACGACGCCGTCACCCGCCTGCGCGACAGCCAGCTGGGCGACGAGCGCGTCAAGGACGTCAGGAACTACATCAAGAAGGGCAAGCTCTGGGAGGCGTTCGAGAGCGAGCAGCGCCCCGTGCTGCTGATCGACGAGATCGACAAGGCCGACATCGAGTTCCCGAACGACCTCCTGCAGGAGCTCGATCGCATGGAGTTCTTCGTCTACGAGACCGGCGAGACCATCAAGGCCAAGGTGCGGCCGGTGATGATCATCACTTCCAACAACGAAAAGGAGCTGCCGGACGCCTTCCTGCGCCGCTGCTTCTTCCACTACATCCGCTTCCCCGAGGAGCAGACGATGCAGGCCATCGTCGACGTGCACTTCCCGGGCATCAAGCAGAAGCTGGTCGCCGAGGCGCTGCGCATCTTCTACGACATGCGCAAGGTGCCGGGCCTGAAGAAGAAGCCGTCGACCTCCGAGCTGCTCGACTGGCTGAAGCTGCTGCTGGTCGAGGACATCGACGAGACCGTGCTGCGCGAGAAGGATCCGACCAAGCTGATCCCGCCCCTGCACGGCGCCCTGCTGAAGAACGAGCAGGACGTGCACCTCTTCGAGCGCCTGGCCTTCCTGGCCCGCCGCGAAGGCAGCGCCCGGCCGGGGCAGTAGGGATCTGGCGCCGATAAGGCGCAGTTACCGCGATTTCATTGGACGCGGATCGCCGACCCGCACACTTTCGCGCCGAACGCGAAGGACCCTTTCTATGCGCCTCATCCTCGTCCTGGCCGCCAGCGTGGCGGCCCTGGCCGCCTGCTCTCCGGAGGTGTCGGTGAAGACCGACAAGCACGAGGGCGTGGTCCACAGGAAGGAGCCGCTGCGGGCGATCTCGCGGCTGGACTGCCCTGAAAAGCAAGGCAGCCTGACGCGCGTCTCGGTCGCCGCCGACGGCCGCTCATGCCAGTACGCCGGCGACCAGGCCGAGGTCAGCCTGAGGCTGGTCGACTTCCAGAACAACGACGCCGAAACCGCCCTCGCCCCGATCGAGGCCGAGCTCAAGACCCTGATGCCACAGCTGAAGGCCTCGGCCGCGCCCAAGCCCCCGGGCGGCAAGAACACCGCCCACATCAAGCTGCCCGGCCTCAGCATCGACGCCCGCGACGAGGGCGCCGACATCCGCATCGGCGGCATGACCATCAACGCCAACGACGGCGACGCCCAGGTGCGGGTCACCAAGAACGTCACCGAAAGCGGCGGCGGCAAGACCACCAAGGTCGAGGAGCGCAAGGACGGCGGCCACGAGAGCCGCACGGTCCAGGTCAGCTCCAGCGACGACGGTGACGGCGACGTCTCGATCCACGCCAACGACGACGGCGCGGTCATCCAGCAGCGCCGCAAGGCCAAGGACGGCGTCCGCGCCACCCTGGTGCTGGCCAGCGACAAGGCGCCGACCGGCTACCACCTGGCCGGCTACGAAGCCCGCGGCCCGCAGGGCGGCCCCCTGGCCGTGGCCGTGGTCAAGGCCAAGCGCCGCGACAGCGAGGACGGCGACCTGTTCAAGGCCATGAAGGCGCTCGTGCGCCACAACGTGGGGGGCTGACAGGCCCAAGGGAACCTCCCCCTGTGGGGGAGGTGATCGCGAAGCGATCGGTGGGGGGCGTGACTGCGAGATCGGCCAGCGATCCGGAAGCTGAAAACGTCCCCCCACCGGCCTTCGGCCGCCTCCCCCACAGGGGGAGGTCCTCCAACAGTCAGATCGGCGTCACTTCCATGACCTTGTAGGTCAGCGGCCGGCCGTCCTCGTCGGTGACGGTGACGTATTCGCCGACCGCGAAGCGGTGCTGGCCCAGGCGATGCACCGGTTCGTCGTCGATCTGGTCGTCCTCGTCATAGTCGAAGAACCAGCGCTCGCCGCGGCGGGCCAGGCGGCCGTCGGCGGCGTCCTCGTCGGGGGCGAAGCGGCGGACGGCGCAGTCCTTCCTGGCCTTGGCGTACTCGGCCTCGTCCAGATGGCCGTCGTCGGTCAGCGGCGCGGTCAGGGCGTAGCCGCGATGGTCGTCGCCGCCGGCGAACTCGGTGCCCGGATTGCGGGCCAGGCGCATGACGATGCGCGACAGGGACATGGACTGCCTCCTTCTTCTTGGTTGAGAACTCAGTGCGACAGGAAGAGCGACGGCCCGTCGGCGTTCAGCAGGCTGCGGGTCGTGCCGCCGAAGATGAACTCCTGCAGGCGCGGGTGGCCGAAGGCGCCGGCGACCAGCACCTCGGCCCCCTCCTCGCGGGCAGCCTCCAGCAGCAGCTTGGCCGCATCGTGCGCGCCCTCCAGCACCCGCACCTGGGCGGTCACCCCGCGCGCGGCCAGGAAGTCGACCATCCGGGCCAGCTCGAAGCTGCGCGACGAGGCCGCCGGCGCGCCGGCCACCACCACGCGCGAAGCCTTCTGCAACAGCGGCAGGGCCGTGCGCAGGGCGCGGCTGGCCTCCTTGCCGCCGTCCCAGGCCACCAGGACCGTGCCGCCCACCTTCAGGCCGGAACGCGCCACCAGCACGGGCCGCTGCTCGTCGGCGATCATCTGCTGGAAGGCTTCGGCCAACGGGCCTTTGCCCCGCGCGGCCGCGTCGTCGAACACGATCACGTCCGACAGCCGGCACTCCATGGCCAGGCCCGCCCACACCGGCGATTCCAGCGTGGTGACCCGGGCGCGCGGATAGCCGAGCGAAGCGACCAGGGCCTCGACGGCGTGAGCGCCCTCGACGGCGGCTTCCTTCAGGCTTTCGAGCGCGGTGACCTGCACCCCGCCCATGAACCCCTCGCCCATCCACGGCATCAGGTCGGCCACGTCGGCCGGCGCGTGGATGGCGGCCAGTTCGGCGTCGAAGCCGGCGGCCAGCTCGGCCGCGGCCCGCAGGACGCCTTCGTCGGACTTGGCCCCGGCCAGCGGCGCCATGATTCTCGCCCAGCTCATGATCCATCCTCCAAATCGCCGGCGCGCGACGGGCGCCGAAATCGGTCCCCACGCCCTGCCGTAACGCGCCTTTGCGCGCTTTCTGACAAAACGCATTTCCACAGGCGTCGGCCCGGGCCATCATTGATCTTCATCAAGCGATGCGGCACTCAAACCACCTTCACCGTAAGGAACGATCTCGTGGCCAAAGGGCTGCATAAGGGCCAGCCGAGAGCGTGGCAGCGGATGCTTTCGGGCCGCAGGCTGGACCTGCTCGACCCGTCGCCGATGGATATCGAGATCGAGGACATCGCCCACGGCCTGGCGCGGGTGGCCCGTTGGAACGGCCAGACGATCGGCGAGCACGGCTTCTCGGTGGCCCAGCACAGCCTGGTGGTCGAGGAGATCGCCGCCCACATCAAGCCCGACCTGGAGCCCCGCTGGCGCCTGGCGGCCCTGCTGCACGACGCCTCGGAATACGTGATCGGCGACATGATCAGCCCGTTCAAGGCGGCGCTTGGCGTCTCGTACAAGGACTTCGAGGCCCGGCTGGAAGACGCCATCCACATCCGCTTCGGCCTGCCGGTGAAGACCCCGGCCCCGATCAAGAAGCTGATCAAGCAGGCCGACCGCGCCTGCGCCTTCTTCGAGGCCACCCAACTGGCCGGGTTCGAGCACGCAGAATCGCTGTCGATCTTCGGCGCGCCGCCGGCCGGCTACGACCTGAAGATCGTCCCCCAGCCCCCGTTCGAGGCCCAGGCCCGTTACGTCCAGCGGTTCCACGTGCTGTCGAAGGCGGCCGGCTACGAATCCTCCCCAAGCGCCGCGTTCGAAACAGAATGATTGGCGAGACCGAATGAGCGGCGGCTCTTCCAGCTCCGCCGTCGTCATCGGCCTGTCGGCCGTAGTCGTGGCCGTGCGCGACGGCGAGGTCGTGGTCCTGACCGTGCGGCCGCACGACGCCGTCACCGACATCGCCTCGCCCCTGCCCGGCCTGCCGTTCGGGCCGTTCGACCCCGAGGGCCACCGCACCTTCGAGCTGGCCCTGCGCGCCTTCGTCACCGAGCAGACCCGCTTCCAGCTGGGCTATGTCGAGCAGCTCTACACCTTCGGCGACAAGGGCCGCGACGCCCCGCGCGCCGAGGTCGGCGCGGGCGCGGCCCGCGTCGTGTCGATCGGCTATCTGGGCCTGACGCCCAAGGCCACCGACACCCAGGCCCCCGACACCGTCTGGGCCCCGTGGACCCGGTTCTTCCCCTGGGAGGACTGGCGCGCCGGCCGCCCCGCCCTGCTCGACGAGGCCATCGCCCCGGCCCTGCGCCGCTGGGCCGGCGACGACGCCGACCGGCTGGCCCGCGCCCGCCTGGCCTTCGCCCTCGACGGAGCCCCCTGGAACGAGGAGCGGGTGCTGGAGCGTTACGAACTGCTCTATGAGGCGGGCCTCGCCCCCGAGGCCGCCCGCGACCGGGCCCGCGCCGACGGCCACGACCCGGCCGAGCCCGAGGCCCTGTCGGCGGCCCTAGGCGAGCCGATGATCTCCGACCACCGACGGATCCTGGCCACCGGGCTTTCCCGCCTGCGCGGCAAGATCAAGTACCGCCCGGTGGTGTTCGAGCTGACGCCCGCCGAATTCACCCTCTCGACCCTGCAGCGCACCGTCGAGGCCATCGCCGGCGTGCCGCTGCACAAGCAGAACTTCCGCCGCGTGGTCGAGCGCGAGGACCTGGTCGAGGGCCTGGGCCGCCTCGACAGCGAAACCGGCGGCCGCCCGGCCGAGCTGTTCCGGTTCAGGCGCGAGATCCTGGGCGCTCGCCAGGCCGGCGGGCTGTCGTTGCCGCTGCTGCGGGAATGAGTGCGTGATCCTCGCCCTTCGACAGGCTCAGGGTGAGGATCATGGCTAGCTCGGCGCAGGAAAAACCTCATCCTGAGCTTGTCGAAGGACGAGGTTTCGCTCCGACGGTTGACGCCCACCGCAACCTGCGGCCGACTGCGGTCATGAAGATCGACATCCGCATCCTGGCCGCGGTCGGCGCCGCCGTGATCCTGCTCGGCACGGGCCTGGGCCTGGTGGCCTACGTCTTCCACGACGCCGCCGACGAGGCGGTGGAAGACAGGGGCGACGACCAGCTGGCGATCTCCGGCGGCAAGATCGCCGTGCAGAACCGCTTCCCCGAAGCCACGGCCGTCGTCTTCGGCCAGGTCTTCACCCACCAGGACGGCGACGTCATCTCGGTCTGCGGCCAGGTCGACATCCAGCAGGAACAGGACAGCTTCGACGGCCCCGAACGCTTCGTCTGGTCCGACGGCGCCCTGGTGATCGAGGAGGCGGACGGGACCGACGCGGTCAACGCCAAGTGGGCGGATGTGTGTGAGTAAGAACCTCCCCCTCTGGGGGAGGCGGCCGAAGGCCGGTGGGGGGACGTTTTCAGCCGTCGCGGCGCGTGGCCGATTCAGCAACCACTCCCCCCACCGATCGCTTCGCGATCACCTCCCCCACAGGGGGAGGTTCCCAACGATCAGGGTCAGCCTCCCACCAGTCCGAAATCCGCCACCTGGCCCATGGCCGCGCGGACGGCGGCGAGGGTCTTGAGGCGGTTGTCGCGGTGCTCGGGGTCGTTGACGAAGACGCCGTCGAGATAGCCGTCGACCGGGCCGCGCAGCTCGGCCAGCTGGGCCATAGCGCCGGTGAAGTCTTCCTTGACCAGGGCGTCCTTCAGCGGGCGGTCCAGCAGGCGCAGGGCCTGGTAGAGCCCAACCTCGGCGGCGCTGTCGGCGGCGGGCTCCTCGGCCTGCCCTTCCGGCAGCGGGCCCTTCTTCTCCTCGGCCTTGAGGATGTTGGAGGCGCGCTTGTAGCCGGCCAGCAGGTTCTTGCCGTCGTCGGTCTTCAGGAAGCCATCCAAAGCCTCGACCCGCGCGACGATCCGCACGAGGTCGTCGTCGCCCAGAGCGAACACGGCGTCGACGAGGTCGTGGCGCTTGCCTTGGTCCTTCAGGGTGACCTTCAATCGGTCGGCGAAGAAGCCCAGCAATTCCAAACCGCGTTGAACTTCCCATTCAGCAGCTGGTTCTTCATCAAAGGTCTTGCTTGTCATCAACTCCGCTGCCTTTGCGGATAGCGCTAGGAGCTGACTGACTGAACCCGATGAATCGATGTCGCCCGTTTTCTCCAAAAGGGCCAGCCTTCCACCGACCTCGTCGCGCTTGGAGGAGATGAGCTGCGCCATAAGCTTGCGCCCAGCGAACATGAACACTGTCAGCGTCTGGAAACTGACCTTTGCCTCCAGGATGATCCGGATCACCCCCAGCGCCGCGCGGCGCAGCGCATAGGGATCCTTCGAACCCGTCGGCTTCTCGTCGATCGCGAAGAACCCGACCAGCGTATCCAGCTTGTCGGCCAGCGCCACGGCCACGCTCAGCGGCGCGGTCGGGACGGCGTCGGAGGGGCCTTGCGGCTTGTAATGGTCCTGGATCGCCGAAGCGATCTCGGGATCCAGGCCAAAGTGGCGGGCGTAGTAGCCGCCCATGATCCCCTGCAGCTCGGGGAACTCGCCGACCATCTGCGAGGTCAGGTCGGCCTTGGCCAGGCGCGCGGCCTCCTTGGCCTTGTCGACATCGGCGCCGACCAGGGGCGCGATCTCGCCGGCCAAGGCGACGATGCGCTCGACGCGCTGGGCCATGGTCCCGAGCTTGGCGTGGAAGGTCACGCCGTCCAGCTTGGCCAGCCACGGCTCGAAGCCGGTCTTGACGTCCTCGTCCCAGAAGAACCGGGCGTCCGACAGGCGCGACGACAGCACCTTGGCGTTGCCGGCGGCAATCACCTTGCCGCCGTCTTTGGCCTCGATATTGGCCACGGTGATGAAGTGCGGGGCGAGACCCGCCTGCCCCGGCTTGCGCACGGCGAAGTACTTCTGGTGCGTGCGCATCGAGGTGCGGATCACCTCGGGCGGCAGGTCGAGGAACGACGGGTCCATGTCGCCCAGCACCGGGGTCGGCCATTCGGCCAGGCCCGCGACTTCTTCCAGAAGTCCCTGGTCTTCGACCAGTTCGAGATGACGCGCGAAGCACAGGGTCTTGCAGCCTTCGAGGATGCGCGCCTTGCGCTCCTCGACGTCGAGCACAACGAAGTGGGCTTCCAGGCCAGCGACATACTCGTCGAAGTCCTTGGCGACGAACGGCTTGGCTTCACCCATGAAGCGGTGGCCCTCGGTGACGTCGCCGCTGGCGATGCCGTCGATGCTGAACGGCACCACTTCACGGTCGAGCACGCAGAGGATCCGCTTCAGCGGACGCACCCAGCGCAGCTTGCCCGTGCCCCAGGTCATCGACTTGGGCCAGGCGAAGCCGCGGACGATGGCTTCCACCATCTCGGCGACGATCTCGGCGGTCGGGCGGCCCTTCTTTTCGACGAAGGCCATCCAGACGCCGTTCTGCTCGACCAGCTGGTCCTGCGTCAGGCCGGCCTTGCGCAGGAAGCCGTCCATGGCCTGCTGCGGGGCGCCGACGCGCGGGCCCTTCAGCTCTTCCTTGCGGTCGGCCTGGGCCAGCGGCAGGCCTTCGGCCACCAGGGTCAGGCGGCGCGGGCCGGCGAAGGTCTTCAGGGCCTCGGGCAGGAAGCCGGCGGCGGCCAGGTGCTCGCGCGCCATGCGCTCCAGGTCCTTGGCGGCCTGGCCCTGCATGCGGGCGGGGATCTCTTCGGAGAACAGTTCGAGAAGCAGTTGGGGCATTGGAGTTACGCGGCTTCCTGCAGCTCGACCCACTTCTGGGCGCACATCTTACAGAGGTCGCGGATGCGGCCGATGTAGCTGGCGCGCTCGGCGACGGCGATCGCGCCGCGGGCGTTCATCAGGTTGAAGAGGTGGCTGGCCTTGAGGACCATGTCGTAGGCGGGCAGGACGAGGGTCTCGTTCTTGTAGGAGCGGGCCAGCAT
>PJUJ01000629.1_pt1 | contig 13418 bp, 9 predicted proteins | sample 1512321 | NCBI WGS metagenome assembly PJUJ01 (sample SAMN08177669, study PRJNA422409) | Feces metagenome, whole genome shotgun sequencing project. | isolation source: Chicken feces enriched on filter paper: beechwood xylan treatment | host: Gallus gallus | place: USA: Madison | collected 2015-01-15 | reverse complement strand
GCGTCAGGCCAGAGATTTACCGACGGCTTCCTTCAGATTCCCCCTCGCGAAGGACACCCTTGCCTTAAGTTAACGTTTCCCACTATCAAGGCACGTTCGGGACTTACACCCTAGAGTTCACGCCCATGCCGGGCGCACACATACAAAAGCCTTAATCTTTCGATTAAGGCTTTTCATTAACTAACCAACTAATAAACTATATTAAACTAACCTACTCTACGATCACGGTCTGTTCTTTTACCTTCTATTCTACGTTTTGAATCATCGCGACGATCGAAGTTTTTTTTGCGCTCATCCCCTCTTTTGAAGTTATGCTCCGAACGTTTCGCCATTTTATTTTTTAATATTGAGCGTTGCTCTTGTGTAAGAATTTTTTCAAATTTCTCACGTTGTGCTAAATGCTCTTTACGTGCTTTCTCACGATCTTTAACACGAGCGTCTTGTTGTTTTTTAAATTTCTTAGCTTGATCCAATTGTAATTTGTACACTTCATTACGTTGTTTTGAAGTCAATTTCAATTCTTTTTCAAGCTGATCTGTACGTTTTTTAGCAATTTGTTCTGGTGTCATTTTTACCATGTCCTTGCGAACAAACTCCTTGCGTACATATGATTTTTTATCTACAGGTTTGCGAGCTCCCTCTTGAGCAAATGCACCAAATGTAATTCCTGATAATAGTATTGCAATAGATAAAAACTTTTTCATTTTAATGTTCTCCCTTCTTTTTTAATTATAAACTTTATATCACAATAGATGCGAAAACAATCAAATTGTTTAATCTGGGTTTAGTTAAAAATTGTTAAGAAGAAAAAAAGGGAATTAGGAAGGTCTATAAACAAAAAAATGCTTTCGTATGGAAAAGCACATCATTTTTAACTTTCATCAGAAAGTTAACTCCGTTGTTAACGTTTCTGATTTTGTTTTTGTTCTGGTTTGGTTGGTTGTTCTACGAATCCCCAGTTAGTTACATAATACATGTACGGGCTTCTTGTCACGAGGTGTTGTTTTTCCTTTTGTTTTTTGATCATATTTTACCTTTCTTTTAATCATTTGTTATATATACAACAATAACCGCGCCAAAGTGGTATATCTGACAAAAGGACTAAAGTTAAGATCCAGTAGTGGCAAAATATATAGCTAATACAATTAAGATAGTGACAACTAAGAAGAATATTTTCCAAAAACTATATGGTCGAGCACCATACACTCTACCAGAGAAAGCATTGATTAGTACACTATAAGTCTTATTTTTATATTGATAGGAAGACATATATAAGGGCAATAAAATATAGCGTAAGGTGACATCACTGAGCTCCATATCATAATCTCGTATTCGTTGCTCATCCCCCCCAATATCCCGACGAATCCAATATTGCACTTCTTGATCAATCACTTCTTTCGCCAGCTCAAAACCATCCTGATGATTCTTTTGGAAAGTTTGCGCCAGAAAACCTGATAAATATTTCTCGTCAAAAGGAACTAATTTTTCTAAATTCCAAGAATTAACTTTGTTAGCATCAGACTGAGACAATGATGTAGACGCACTAATCAAAATATCTTCTAACTGACCTGAAACTACACCAGAGGTACGGCGCCATCTAGTTCTTCGCTCTTGGATGGTACGGGTTTTACCATCATTATCGCGCACTGTTCGATTTTCATAATAATAATCCCCCCTTTCCCCTTCGTATTCTGATTCTACGAAAGCATTATAACTCCAATACGGTATATATAAGCCTTTTAATCCATTGACCGAATGCGCATCCAGCACGTATTTCAAATCATTTGGAGCAAACCAAAGTGTCTTTCCCCACTTTTTAAGATTGGCTAAAGCGACTTTATAATCTATTCCGAAAGGCAATAGTGCATTAGGGCGAATAACTCGCTCGGTATGATGATCAATTACCAAAGGCGAAGCACAAAATGGACAATTAGTAGATACAATGTGAGAATCTAAAGTCGTACTTGCACCACAATTCGTACAACTTGCTATTTCTGTTTCTTGATGCAGCACATCATCCTTTTTGTTGGCTAAAGCAGCTGAATAGTCTTCTATTGGAATTGGTGTCAAATTGAGCGTAAGCTGTGTGACATCCATTTGAGGGATCTCATTCTTAGCACCACAATACGAACACAACATAAATGAAGTGCCTGGCAAGTAATGCAAAGGCGCACCACAGCCAGCACATTGCAAATTTTTCTTAATCTCCGCAGTTTTATCTTCAAAAGACATAGTTTCCCAAACGAATTAAACTCCTGGAATTGGAGGAGGTGTATTTTGGAATAAAGAAGCTACTTCGGCGTTATCTCCGGCTTTTTCCCAAGCTGCTAGACCTGCATACCATACTAATGTATCTTTCTGAACAGCTCCAGTGGAAACCAAATTTTGTAATTCAACTAATGAGACAGGCCCTTGTTGTTGTCCCTGACTGACGTAATAAAAACTTACTTGTGTCTGACCAGGAATTGGCGGTGGTGCAGAAGAAGCCTGCTGTTGAGGATTGCCTTCGAACTTACGTTCCTGAAAGACATTACCCATCTGCCCCATCATGCCCATTCCCATACCTGCTCCCATGCCAGCGCCCATAATTCCGCCCCCGTTTGGATTTTCAGCAGCCTTTTCCATTGCATTTGCAGCTTGGAATTGCGCAAAAGCCCCCATATCTCCCACTATTCCCATACTGCTACGTTTGTCCAAAATTTTCTCTACTTCTTCTGGCAAGGAAATATTCTCAATTAGGAATTTGTTCAGGTTAAGTCCTATTTCATTAAATTCAGGAGATATTTTGTCTTGAATAACTTTTGAAACTTCATCGTAATTGGATGCCAAATCCAGAACTGGAATTTTAGATTCCGCGATAGCATCCATACCCCGTGATACCGCTAAATTACGCAGCTGCTCGTTGATGTTTTCAACCGAAAAATCAGGATTTGTAGCTGCTATTTCTTTCAAAAATACTGCTGGATCTTTTACACTAAATGAATAGGTTCCAAAAGCACGTAGACGGACTGGACCAAATTCCGCATCACGCAACATAATCGGATTTTTCGTTCCCCACTTCTGATTTGTGAATTGGCGTAAGCTAACAAAAAATACATCCGCTTTGAAAGGGCTATTGAAACCATATTTCCAACCTCTTAAAGTGGTAAGGATAGGCATATTCTGTGTGCTGAGTTCGTATCTTCCTGCGCTAAATACATCAGCAATCACACCTTCATTCATGAATACAACAGCTTGACCTTCACGAACAGTCAACTGTGCCCCCATTTTTATTTCGTTCTGATATCTAGGAAATTTCCATACGATGGTGTCCTGGCTGTTGTCTACCCATTCAATGATATCAATAAATTCATTTCTTAATTTATCAAAAAGGCCCATTAGCTTTTTTATTTAAGTTTATAATACTTAAATATAAGAAAATAGACAGAATGATAAATTAAATTTTGACGAATCCTGTGTGGGTTAATTTTACAGATTTAAGATCGATAAAGCTATCTCTTACACTTTTATACAAATTGTTCCTTAAATGATCTAATCCTTTTTGATCACTTTTGGCAATTAAAGTTTTGTACGAGTTAAAACACAACATGGTTTGGTAGCCATATGCCTTTGCGTAGAGTTGTTTCGTAGCATTATCCATTACGGCTAGTTGCTCACTTTTCAAGAGAATATCTCTTACCCAAGTTCGAACTGCATTAAATCCATTTTTATCGTCAAAATTCTTGTTATGCACGATTTGCCAAGAAATTACTAAATAGGCTGTTACCACGTCGGCCATATCAGTTGCTGAATAATTATATCCGGCTAATAGCCTATCAAACTGATTTCGAAGCTTATTATTCTCAAAAGATTTAACCAATGAACCTTTTAGCTCAGGCTGTATTCTAATCATACTCGCAATAAATTTTTTTTGGATTTCTTTACTCAGATTTTCTGAGCGTTCAAAAGTCAGATCTTTGATTTTAGCTTTGGTTTTTGACGTTTTACTCTTTGATGTTTTGGAATTTTTGATAGTTGCTTCCATAATGGAGCCATTTATCAAACTGAAAGTGGTTCTGTATAAGGCATCACCAGAAGTAATAACTTCTTGCCCGAAGGTATAAAATGGAATCAAAATTATGATGAGTAATAATCTGAAGTTCATAATCGCAATAGTTAGCTATTAACTCTACTCATAAATAATGCCATATTTACAATAATAATCTTCTTAAAAAGCAAACCCCGACAGAAAAAATCTGTCGGGGTTTGCTTTTTAAGATGTTATAAATAACTATTTCGCTTGGTTCGCGCGAATAATATTCAATGCGCCACCAGCTTTAAACCATTCGATTTGTTGTGCATTATACGTATGGTTCGCCAAGATTTCATCTTTTGAGCCGTCTTCATGATTCAACACTATAGTCAATGGTGTATTTGGAGCGAAAGTAGTCAAGCCCACAATATCGATGTTATCGTTTTCTTGCACTTTATCATAATCATCTTTATTCAAGAATGTCAAAGCCAACATACCTTGTTTTTTCAAGTTCGTTTCGTGAATACGTGCAAAAGATTTTACCAATACCGCACGCACACCAAGGTGACGAGGCTCCATAGCCGCATGCTCACGTGAAGAACCTTCACCATAGTTTTCATCACCCACGATGATAGAACCAATTCCAGCAGCTTTATATGCACGTTGTGTAGCTGGTACAGCACCGTACTCGCCTGTCAATTGATTTTTAACATTGTCTGTTTTATCATTGAAGAAGTTAACGGCACCAATTAACAAGTTGTTCGAGATATTATCCAAGTGACCACGATATTTCAACCAAGGACCTGCCATAGAAATGTGGTCAGTCGTTGTTTTACCTTTAGTTTTGATTAATAATTTCAAACCAGTTAAGTCTGTTCCTTCCCAAGCAGCAAATGGCGCTAATAATTGCAAACGGTCTGAAGTTGGAGACACCTCTACCACTACCGAAGAACCATCTTCCGCTGGCGCTTGGTAACCTGCATCCTCTACATCAAAGCCTAATGCTGGTAATTCTTCACCGGTAGGTGGATCTAATTTCACTTGCTCACCATTTCTATTAGTCAATGTATCCGTAACAGGGTTAAAACCTAAATCCCCTGAAATAGCAATAGCTGCTACCATTTCTGGTGAAGTTACGAATGCATAAGTATTTGGGTTACCATCGGCACGCTTCGCAAAGTTACGGTTGAATGAGTGTACAATAGTGTTTTTCTCTTGTTTCTCCGCTCCTGCACGATCCCACATACCAATACATGGTCCACATGCATTTGTAAAGATTGTCGCATTCAAATCTTCGAAGGTTTTCAATAAACCATCACGATCTGCTGTGTAACGTACTTGCTCCGAACCTGGATTGATACCAAATTCTGCTTTTGTTACCAAACCTTTGTCAATAGCTTGTTTTGCGATTGAAGCCGCACGTGTCAAATCCTCGTAAGAAGAGTTCGTACAAGAACCGATTAAGCCCCATTCTACTTTCAAAGGCCAACCGTTCTTTTGTGCCTCTTCACGCATGCGTGACACTGGAGTATATAAATCTGGTGTAAAAGGACCATTCAATGATGGCTCTAACTCCGATAAATTGATTTCAATAATTTGATCGAAATATTGTTCTGGATCCGCATAAACTTCAGGGTCAGCTGTCAAATGTTGTTTGATAGCATTTGCTGCATCCGCAACTTCGGCACGACCTGTAGCACGTAAATAACGTTCCATCGATTCGTCATATCCGAAAGTAGATGTCGTAGCACCAATCTCTGCACCCATATTACAGATAGTACCTTTACCTGTACAAGACAAAGATTCAGCACCCTCACCAAAATATTCTACGATAGCACCAGTACCACCTTTTACAGTTAAGATACCCGCTACTTTCAAAATTACATCTTTTGGTGCTGCCCATCCCGATAATTTACCAGATAATTTAACACCGATTAATTTTGGAAATTTAAGTTCCCACGGTAAACCCGCCATCACGTCACAAGCATCAGCACCACCAACACCGATTGCCACCATACCTAGACCGCCAGCATTCACCGTGTGTGAATCCGTACCGATCATCATACCACCTGGGAAAGCGTAGTTTTCCAATACTACTTGGTGAATAATACCAGCACCTGGTTTCCAGAAACCGATACCATATTTGTTGGAAACAGAACTCAAGAAATTAAATACTTCGGAACTTTCGTTCTTAGCACGAGTCAAATCCTTTTCCGCACCTTCTTTCGCTTGGATTAAGTGATCACAGTGTACCGTTGAAGGAACAGCAACTTTAGCGCGTCCAGCTTGCATAAATTGCAATAGTGCCATTTGCGCTGTTGCATCTTGCATCGCCACACGGTCTGGAGCGAAATCCACATAAGATTTTCCGCGCTCGTACGCCTCAGTAGCACTACCATCCCAAAGGTGTGCGTACAAAATTTTCTCTGAAAGTGTCAAGGGTTTATTCACAACTTGACGAGCAGCAGCAATGCGCTCATCGTATTGAGAATAAACTTTTTTGATCATGTCTATATCAAAAGCCATATCTCTTATTATAATTTAATTCTAAAATTGACAAGACAATTTACTATTATTTTTTAATAAGTTTAGTTTAGAAATTGTCATTTACTGAATTTAAAATAATTCTAATTAAATTAGGTTATTTATTCTTTAACAAACAAAAGGAGACAAAGTTCCTGATAAGGGAATTATAATTAGAAATTACCAATTAAAGGAATAAATATATATATATATACTCTTAAGTGTACACAACAAAAAAGCGAGGTTCGCCTATCCGGAAACCTCGCTTTATATAGTAAATTTCTAAGAACGAACTATTTAGTCGGGATTGGGGCGAACTTCGTTAAGTTGATACCTTTCACAGCTGATTTGTACTCTTCTACAGTAGGGATACGACCTAAGATAGCTGATAATACAACTACTGGAGTAGAAGCTAATAAAGATTCACCTTTTTTACCCTCTATATCTTCTACTACACGGCCTTGGAAAAGACGAGTCGAAGTAGCTAATACGGTATCACCTTTAGCCGCTTTCTCTTGGTTACCCATACATAAGTTACAACCAGGACGCTCTAAGTACATAATGTTTTCGTATTCTGTACGGGCTGCAGTTTTTGGCAATGCATCGTTGAATTCGAAACCAGAGTATTTTTGTAAGAATTCCCAGTCACCTTCCGCTTTCAACTCATCAATGATATTGTAAGTTGGCGCAGCAACTACTAACGGTGCATTGAATGATACATAACCTTTTTCCGCTTCTACATTCTTAAGAATTTGAGAAACGATTTTTAAGTCATCTTTGTGTACCATACAAGAACCAACGAAACCTAAATCTACTTTTTTATCAGCTCCGTAGTATGATAATCCACGAATTACGTCGTGTGTATAACGTTTAGAAACATCAGCATTGTTTACATCTGGGTCAGCGATCATTGGCTCATCGATAATGTCCAAATCCACTACCACCTCAGCATAATAAGAAGCATTAGCATCAGGTTGTAAAGCTGGTTTCTCACCAGAACGGATTTCTGCGATACGTTTGTTTGCTTTGTCAATTAAACCTTGTAATACTTGGTTTTTGTTGTCCATACCTTTATCAATCATGATTTGGATACGTGACTTAGCAATTTCTAACGATTGGATTAAAGTCTCATCTTGAGAAATACAGATAGAAGCTTTCGCTTTCATTTCTGCAGTCCAGTCTGTAAATGTGAACGCTTGATCCGCTAATAAAGTACCGATATGAACCTCGATGATACGACCTTGGAATACATTCTCACCATCGAATTGTTGCAACATTTGTAATTGTGTAGCATGCACCACGTCACGGAAGTCCATGTGCTCTTTCATTTGACCTTTGAAAGTCACTTTCACAGACTCAGGAATTGGCATAGAAGCTTCACCAGTCGCTAAAGCTAAAGCTACAGTACCAGAGTCAGCACCGAATGCTACACCTTTAGACATACGCGTGTGCGAGTCACCACCGATGATGATAGCCCATTCGTCCACTGTAATATCATTCAATACTTTGTGAATAACGTCAGTCATAGAGTGATATTCACCTTTAGGGTCACGCGCTGTGATTACACCAAATTCATTCATGAATTTCATCAATTTAGGAATATTAGCTTGCGCTTTTTTATCCCATACTGATGCTGTGTGACAACCTGATTGGTAAGCACCGTCTACGCTAGGCGCAATAACTGTAGCAGCCATCGCTTCTAACTCTTGTGCTGTCATTAAACCTGTAGTATCTTGCGAACCTACAATGTTCACTTTCACACGAACGTCAGAACCAGCGTGTAATGTTTTACCTGGAGCAACACCTACTGCATTTTTGTTGAAAATTTTCTCCACAGCAGTTAAGCCTACACCTTCTTTAGTGATTTCTTTTGCTGGCGCAAATACTTGAGGAGCTTCAATACCTAAAGTTTGAGCAGCGAAAGTTTGGATTTTTTTACCAAATACGATAGCGTAAGAACCACCTGCTTTGATAAACTCTAATTTTTGTGGTGTGAATGATTTAGAAATATCTTTTAATTCAACATCACCGTTGTATAATTTTTTAGTTTTTGTATTAATAGTCAATACTGTACCTGTAGCTACAGAGTAAGCTTGTTCTAAAATTACATCACCGTTTTCATCACGAACTACGTTACCGTTTTCGTCAGTTTTCTTCACCCAGTTTTGTAAGTCGATACCGATACCACCCGTTACATCAACTGTAGTTAAGAAAATAGGTGAAATACCATTTGTACCCGCTACGATAGGTGCGATATTGACGAAAGGAATGTATGGAGAAGCTTGTTTACCTGTCCAAAGTGCTACGTTATTTACACCCGACATACGTGAAGAACCTACACCCATAGTACCTTTTTCAGCGATCAACATCACGCTAGCATCAGGATGTAAAGCTTGTAATGCCTTGATTTCCTCTTGTGCAGCAGGAGTAATCATACATTTACCATGCAATTCACGGTCAGAACGAGAGTGCGCTTGGTTACCTGGAGACAATAAATCCGTAGAGATATCACCTTCAGCAGCAATGTAAGTAACTACTTTAATTTCTTCTGGAACTTCAGGTAATTTGGTAAAGAATTCTGCTTTCGCATAGCTCTCTAAGATATCTTTTGCGATAGCATTACCCGTTTCGTAAGCAACTTTCAAACGATTAGTATCGGCATCGTACAAGAAAACTTGTGTTTTCAATACTTCAGCAGCTTGTTTTGCAACAGCCTCATCAGCACCTAATGCGATGTCTAATAATACTTTGATGGAAGGACCACCTTTCATATGAGACAATAACTCAAATGCGAAAGTTGGTGTGATCTCCGCAACTACTTCTTGACCTAAAATAATTTCTTTTAAGAATTGAGCTTTCACAGCTGCCGCAGGAGTAGTACCAGGCAATGTGTTGTAAATGAACAAACGTAGAGACTCTTCTCTGTGTTCATTGTTTGTGTCTTTGATTTGGGCAATAACTTCGCTCAAAAGTTCTGCTCCGTCAATTGGTTTAGGATGTAATCCTTGACCTTTTCGTTCTACAACCTCTTGTACGTAATCGTTGTAAATACTCATATATTTAGTCTTCTAAAATTTAAAGCAGTTTGAAAAGTCAAATTCCTCAAACTACCTGATGTGTTACAAAATAAGCTAAAACAAAAATTGAATAACGATTACCCACTATCCAGCATTTTCTAGCCCCTTACTTCCCTCGTTTGCTGTACGTTTTATTATTTATCAGCAAGTCAATTCGCGCACAAAAATACTAAAAATCAACAGCTAATAACAAGTCGTCAATACGGCAAACTTAATTTGGAATTATTCTAAACAAATTAGAATTTGACGATTTAATTCCTTTAAAAAACAAAGGCGGCATTTCCTTCGATTTGCCGCCTTTATTTCGTTTATGCTTGTTTTAATGTTATATCCACCGCTTTCAAGGATGCTATAGTTGCTATAGGATCTTCGGCAGTAAATACAAAAGAACCAGCCACCAATACATCGGCTCCAGCTTCTAATAATTGAGCAGCATTTGCTGTAGTTACTCCACCATCAATTTCAATCAATAAATCATCATTAACACCTGAAGCAAGTGCACGCAATTCTTTGATTTTAGTGTAGGTATGTGAAATGAATTTTTGACCGCCGAAACCAGGGTTTACAGACATGATACATACCAAGTCAATATCTTGGATCACATCTTTCAATAATTGAACTGGTGTATGCGGGTTCAATGCTACCCCTGCTTTACAACCTAATTCTTTGATTGCCGCTAGCGTGCGGTGCAAATGTGTACATGCCTCATAATGAACCGTAATCACTTCAGCACCATTATCTTTACACGTTTTCAAGTAACGATCTGGATCTACAATCATCAGGTGCACATCCAAAGGTTTTTGTGCGTGTTTCGCAATAGTGCTCATCACCGGAAAGCCAAAAGAAATATTTGGAACAAAAACACCGTCCATAATATCGATGTGAAACCAGTCTGCTTCACTCGCATTAACCATCTGAACATCTCTCGCTAAATTCCCGAAGTCTGCCGCTAAAACCGAAGGAGCAATTAAATGTTTATTATTTGACATGAATATCTTTTATTAAAATTTTGCACAAAGATACTTCGAAAATTTTCCGTTATCAAACAAAATCTACTTATTGACATTTCCTTAATAATCTGCGAGACTACAAGATTAAGGACAGAATTAATTACTTTTGTTTATATCATTGTATACTACTCAATTTTTATAGTACGTGGCAAAACTTAAGATCAACTATATAGATAATAAATGGAAGAACGATTCCCCTGTGCTGAAATATGGGATGCTTGTACTTACCGTATTTTTAATTTGTCTGTTTCTTCCCAAACAACCTCGATTTGAGTATGAATTCCAAAAAGGAAAAGCCTGGAATCATGAGAATCTAGTTTCTCCTTACAATTTTGCTATCAACAAAACTAAAGAAGAGCTGGACCGTGACCGTCAGCATATTTTGAAGACGGTACAGCCCGTATATAATCTGCAATCTTCCGTTAGCAAAGAACAAATCGATCTTTTTACGACGGATATCGCCGAAAAATGGCAAAGCAGCCAAATGGATACCGTTCCTTCTTTGGATATTCAAAAGTATAAGCAAAAAGGTGTAGATATCCTGTCTTACGTGTACACTCGCGGTATTCTTTCGCTAAATAACAGGTACCAAAATAAAGGTGAGGATTCTGAAAAAGTGAGTGAAACTGAAGCAAACTATAACTTTACTTTAATTGATAATAACCTTGCTACACAGAAAAATACAGCGGACTGTTTTACGATAGAATCCGCTATAGAATACGCGCATCATGCATTGGAGAAAGATGCCACGATCAGTAAGAAACGTTGGTTGGAAGAAGTCCTGAAAAACTACATTACAGTTAATTATATCTTTAACGAGTCTTTAACGAATAAAATTGAACAAACAGCGCTAAGTAATATTTCCACCACGCGTGGTATGGTTCAAAAAGGTGAATTAATCGCTGAAAAAGATAAAATTGTCAACAACGACACCTATCAAAAATTGGAATCCTTACGTAAAGTCTTTGAAGATGAAGCTCGCATTTCGGGTAATAAGACTTATGTCTCCTTGGGACAATTCTTAGTTGTAGGTTTAGCGATGAGCTTATTGATGGTGTTTTTGTTTTTCTTCCGAAAAAACATTTACAACAACAACCGTTTATTGGCCATTATCTATATCGTAATTATCGGAATGCTTGGGGTATTTTCTTGGGCATTGCATCTTCGTGTGTCCAGTCTGTATTTTATTCCGTATTGTGGTGTTCCGATCATCTTCCGTATTCTTTTTGATACGCGTGTTGCCTTAAATATTCACCTCTTAATGGTGTTGATTACGGCATTGTTTGTTCCAAACAGTTACGACTTTGTGTTTTTGCAATTTATGTCTGGGTTAGTGGCGATTTACAGTATCAAGACTATGGTAAAGCGCGAACAGTTCCTTATTTCCAGTTTACTGATCTTAGCGACTTATATCATCGGACATATTGGTTTGGTATTGACGCGTAACGGTTCATTCACCAGCATTTATTGGGGCGATATTTTACCTTTTTTTGTCAGTGTAGGTTTAACTTTATTGGCGTATCCATTAATTTATGCTTTCGAAAAGTTATTTGGTATAGTGTCCGATTTGACCTTAATGGAATTAACCAATTCCAACTCCAAATTATTGCGTGAGCTATCTTTAAAAGCTCCTGGAACATTCCAGCACTCTTTGCAAGTAGCCAATTTAGCGGAAGCTGCGATTTACAAAATTGGCGGAAACTCCCTATTGGTTCGCGCGGGCGCTTTATACCATGATATTGGAAAAATCGTCAATCCGCTATATTTTATCGAAAATCAAAAGACTGGTACCAACCCGCATCAAGAACTGACGTCAGAACAAAGCGCGCAGATTATTATTTCGCATGTGCTTAAAGGTATTGAGATTGCCAAGCGTCATCAATTGCCTGAGGTTATTATTGATTTCATAAAGACACATCACGGTACGACGCGTGTGGATTATTTCTACAATGAGTTTATTCAGAATAATCCAGATAAGCTGGTGGATGAAACACTTTTCCACTACCCTGGTCCTATCCCATTTTCCAAAGAAACAGCGGTATTGATGATTGCCGATTCGGTAGAAGCAGCCGCAAGATCGTTGAAAGAGCCTACAAAAGATTCCATCAGCAACCTTGTGGACAAGATTGTAGACCATAAATTAGCGCAGAAACAGTTCAGCAATGCGAATATTACGCTGAAAGATATTAGCGATGTGAGTACAATATTTAAAAATATGTTGATGAGTATCTATCATGTGCGCATCGATTACGATATCAACAAAAGAAAAGATTAAACAAGCCAAAAAGCATTATTATTGACTCTCAGATTGTTAATAAGAAACGACAAAAAAATATTAAAAAAACTCGCTTTAAAGTTTGTAGAATCGATTTTTTGCTTTATGTTTGCAATGTCGAAACACGGAAGGGTGCCTGAGAGGCCGAAAGGAACAGTTTGCTAAACTGTCGTACTGGAAACGGTACCGCGGGTTCGAATCCCGCCCCTTCCGCCAAGACTTTGAAAAGCTTAATCGAAAGATTGAGCTTTTTTGTTATACACCACCTCAGAAATATATTTCACAACATTTTCTAAATAGCAGACCCAAGGGATGAGAATCCGCAGGGTTCGATTTAGGGATCATACGGAAAGTTTGGGGGGTAAAGATTTTTAAGCATACAATTTCATCACTCTGTTTAGGAAGAATGTTGTATCCCTTACGCCACGAAAGACACTCCTGAAAGCTTTGAGTTTTGCATTGAAAGATTCTGCGGAAGCATTGGTGCTTCTGTTGTCGAAGTAGTGTAGGATGTATTGATG
>PJUJ01000627.1_pt1 | contig 13435 bp, 12 predicted proteins | sample 1512321 | NCBI WGS metagenome assembly PJUJ01 (sample SAMN08177669, study PRJNA422409) | Feces metagenome, whole genome shotgun sequencing project. | isolation source: Chicken feces enriched on filter paper: beechwood xylan treatment | host: Gallus gallus | place: USA: Madison | collected 2015-01-15 | reverse complement strand
TGCAACAACTCCACCTTAAATTTGGTGATAGAATGAAAGCCTTCGGCGGCTCTAAATAGATATAGGTCCGAAGGGGACCTATATCTATTTAGAGCTCAATGACACAGTTTGCTTTACACTTCCAACAACTCTCAAATTCTCAGACATACGTTTTCTACCAAATAATCTTACATTACCAAACTGATCAATTGTCAATCTAACTACTGGAATTTCTTCACGTGGACGAGTTGCTGAGCCTTCATTAATTCTATATATTACAGATATTCTTGGATTGCTGCTCGGAATATCTCGGCTGCCATAATATGTCAAATCACTAAAATAAACATCGTGCAACGGGAATCCTTCAAAGTTAAGTTCTCTACTAAATAAATTTTGTCCATTAATATTTAAATTAAATGAATTATCTAAATTCCAAATGTCGATTTGTGCTCCAAAAGTAGGATTTTCCAGTTCTAAGGTATGGGTAAATGGGATATTTGTTGTTACTGAATCAACGAAATGGAAATAAGGATTAGCGCCAATCAATGTGGTTTCAGGAACATTAAATGTTAATACTAAATTATATTTAACACCAGGCATCAAATTTAAATCACTGATTTCTACGTGTCGTGTCACATCTCCAATGGTAAGAGCCTCTATTGTGAATTTTCCATTAGTAATAGAGGTTGGCGTATTCAAAATTGTAGGCTTTAAACTTGCGATAGTTTTAACATTTAAATCATTAAATGGTATAAAAGGAAAGTTTACAGGAGATCCTTGTGGACTTAAATTAACACCAGTAATATTACTGTTGCTCACTTTGAATTTCGTTGTAGAATAGCTTGGTTGAAAGTAAGAAGCACCCCCAGCTCCTCTGATTTGTGTATAAACGGAGGTTTCAGTATCTAGTTTAATTATAGTATTTATTTGTGCAAATTGATGTCTAAATTTGAATTTAATTGTATTTGTGCTATTATGTGCTACCGTTATATCCTGCTTCTGAAACATAAATTCTACTTGACCATTGGTAATTTCAGCCGTATTTATATTTTGAGAATTTTCAATCTCAGCAGGATATTCTGTTTTCGAATTAATAGAATAAGCCACGATAACATATTCATTGCCACCATAAACCATTAATGGTCCTTGTGTGCTTTCCTGTCCTCTAATATAATTTTTAGAAGTAGCTAATGCACCTGTTGCTTTGTTATACGCATATACACGATAGTGTATGTTTTTTTCGACTTCCTTAGTTTTTGTCTCAGCTTGTTTTGAGATACCATTTAGGGAAGTCTTCAAATTATTACTGCTATTAGAAACGGGCTCTAAGACAGCTGTACAGGTAAAACCACTTTTATTCGAACCAGAAAGTGAAACTAGATTATTATTTACATGTACTGATGCATTCTTTTTATCACCTAAGTCTTCTTCCTGAAATTGTATATCCACCATCTCGACGTGGATAGCGGCGTAACCTTCAGGAATTTCTACAGGAGGAATTTGATCTACGGATGTCTTTGAACATGAAATTGCCAGACAGGCGCATCCAATTAAGATTAGTAGATATTTTTTTATGAGAATTTTTGTCCTTTTCATATTTCTAATATTTACCATTGAATTTTTCTTTCATCATCAGGGAGTTCTTCTCATTCTTGTAGGTAATCCGAATCTTTAATACTCGGTTGAATAAGTGATGAAGTATTACAAAGACTGTTTTCTATATCAATAATAGTTACCGAATATCCCGGAGGAATATAGTTCTTTTTCATGTTGTGTGTGTTTTAGTTAGTGCTGAGTTTCAGAAAGCGTTCTGATACCTTGAAACAAAGGTGTAATTTTTAATTAAAATTAATCAAATTGATTTAAATAAAATATTAATAATCGTAGTGTATATTTATTGTGTTTTGTAAATAAAATATTTCTATTAGTTTAATTTTCAATTTATGTGAATGTTATAATATTTATTTATAATATTATTTTTTATTGCGTTTTAATAATTCGCTTGTTTTAAAATAAAAAAGGAGCACATGCTTCCCACACGTAATGTGGAGGATGCATTCGCAATACATTCTTCGATAAAAATATCGTGTACTTGTGCTGTTGGCTTATGGTATATTCTTTTCATGCAACAAAGATGTATGAAGAAAATATAATTTTGAATAAGTTGGGAAGAAAGTTTTTATAACCTGTAGTTGTTATGCTACCGTAATATAGTTGTTTAATTTTTTATTAATAATTAAAATTATTTAATTAATAAAACTTACTTAAACAATATTGATTTTTTGTTTGATTCTTTATCAAGTATATGTATTGCTTATACAGAGAAATTGGTGTTTACAGCACAGTAAGAAATAGGCTTGATGAGTAATTTGCTATTTCGTTTCCAATATAAATTATAACTAATTGGATAGAAGGTGTTTAATAATTATCCATAATTTTCTTGTGTGAATTATGACGTAAACTACTAATTTATACTTTCTTTCAAATTATTATTTTACAAAATCACTTGTATAGGTGAGTTAAGTAGCAAGGTTATTATCTAATAGGAGCTGTTTATTTGAGATATAAGAATATTCTTATTCTGGATAAGAAAGTGTACTGGAAAGTTTAAAAGATTGCTGCAACAGTAAACAAGAAAAGAAAATTATATATTAAGCATTAAAATATATGTTGCAATTCTTTTAAATCAACGATCATATGGGGTACATCTGCTGGTTTTTCTGCACCTAATACATTAAAATATATAGCATCTAACCCTGCATTCAGTGCGCCGCGTATATCGGCGTCGAGATTGTCACCAATCATAATAGATTTTTCTTTTTGGGCTTCGCCGTTATTTACAGCATAATCAAAAATACGAGGATCAGGTTTGTTTACACCAAAAACTTCGGATATAACAATGGTTTTGAAATATTTGCGGAGATCACTATGATTCAGTTTAGTTTCGCAGGATTCTTTAAAACCGTTAGAAATAAGATGTAATGAATATCTATTTTGAAGATATTCTAATGTTTCAATTGCATTTGGGAACAGATTAGTCTTTGTTGGACAGATTTTTAAATATTCCTCTTCAAAATCCACTGGAAAAAGTTCTGGATCAACACCCAATTGGCTGAAGGTATCGGCAAATCGTAATTTGCGCAACGTAGGTTTGTCAATTTTGCCGTGGTGATACAATTCCCATACGCGGTGATTGTTGATCGTGTATGTTTCAATGAATTCATCCGAATTAGGTCTGTTGAAAAGCTCATCGAATTTATATACATAATATAATTCATGTAAGGTTTCCTGAGCATTGCGGTCAAAATCCCAAATCGTATGGTCTAAATCGAAGAAAATATCTTTTTTATCCTGAAACATATGCAAAGATATAAAATGTATTGCTAAGCCTATGAATTGGGTTTTTCTTCTTAGTGTCATAAAAAGTGAGCGGTTTTATAATGCTGTGATATTTGAGTATTTTTGTTGAAATAAAAGATATGAGAAGAGCTCTATTTTGGTTTTATGTATTAGCGTTTTACGCCATCTGCCAATTATTCGCTTGGGGATATATGTTTATCAAATATGTTCCTGATCGTAAAGGTATGATCATAGGAGAGGGGATGATTTTTATTCTCATCTTTATTTTGGGTATTATACGCCTGAAAAACCACTTGGAAAAAGAACGAAATTATTCACAGCAACAACATAATTTCCTGTTGTCAGTGACGCATGAATTGAAGTCGCCATTGGCTTCAGTAAAACTTTATTTACAAACCATTCTAAAAAGAGACTTGGATCGTGAGCAACAAAAGTCTTTCTTATCGAACTCGTTGAAAGATATAGAAAGATTGGACTATCTGGTGGAAAATGTGCTGTTAGCAACTAAACTCGAGAATAGAAGCTTTAATCTTCCGAAAGAAGATTTTGATTTTTCGTCATTAGTGCATGAGGTGTTAGATAGATTGCAAAAGAATTCCTGCAAAACAGAAATGCTGCGTGGAGATGTAGAACCGAATATTATCTTACATGCTGACAAATTTGCAATAACCAATGTGGTGAATAACCTGGTGGAGAATGCTATAAAATATTCGCCGCCATGTGCTACTGTAGAAGTGAAATTGCATAAAAAGGATAACGATTTAGTGTTTACGGTAGCAGATCATGGGCAAGGTATTGCAGATGACGAAAAAAGACTTATTTTTAATAAATTCTACCGCGTTGGAAATGAATCGACCCGCAAAACCAAAGGAACTGGTTTGGGGTTATATATAGTAAAAACCGTTTTACAAAAACATAATGCTACGATTAGAGTGAAGGAAAATCAGCCTTCAGGTAGTATTTTTGAAGTAATTTTTGAAAATTATGCAAGCTAAACAAAGAATACTATTAGTCGAAGACGAAGAACATTTGTTGGAAGCTATCAAACTTAATTTAGAATTAGAAGGTTACCGTGTAACTACAGCTACAGATGGAAAAAAAGCGCTTAAGATCTTCAAAGAAGAGCGTTTCAACCTGATTATACTGGATGTCATGATTCCTGAGATTGATGGTTTCCAGGTTGCTGAAACTATTCGTTTGCAAAATACAGAAGTGCCTATTATGTTCTTAACTGCTAAAAATAGCAGTGAAGATCGCATTACAGGTTTGAAAAAAGGTGCAGACGATTATTTGGTGAAACCATTTAATTTGGAAGAGTTGATTCTTCGTGTTGGCAACTTAATACGTCGTGGAATGAAGCCAGAAGATTTGAAAGAATTGAATTCGTACACTATTGGCGATAAAACAATTTATTTCAATTCTTTTGAATTACACCAGGCAGATGGAACGATTACTTCTTTGACAAAGAAAGAGACAATGCTATTGAAATTGTTGATTGAACGTCGTAATGAAGCTGTTTCGCGGGAGCAGATTTTGGAAACAGTGTGGAATTACGATGTGTATCCTTCTACGCGTACTATCGATAATTTCATCTTGACATTCCGAAAATATTTCGAGCCAGATCAAAAACATCCTATCTATTTCCATTCTATCCGTGGAGTAGGTTATAAATTCACCGACAACGGCGAGGCATAGAACGTTATAATGAATACTAGAATTCGATTGATTATTATAGCTGTAGCTGTAATTGCGTTGGCTTATTGTGTAGTTTCAGGATATTACAATTACTGTGTTTATATTCTGGGATTAATATGTTATATCGTGTGGAGCGAGTATCGTGATGGCACAGTTTTTCTGGCTACCCAAGCCTTTCATAAGCAGGATTACGAGAGAACAAAAGAGCTTTTGGCGCAAATTAAAAATCCAGATCATTTACGTAAGGGAAGAAGAAACTTCTATGAGTTCATGATGGGAAATATCGCCTTGAAAGAGAATAAGATTGAAGAAGCGGAATATCATTTTCAGTTGGCTTCACGCTTACCTTGGCGTAAGGATCATGAAAAGGCGATGGTATTAATTAATCTTGCAAATATCAATTTACGTAAAAAGGATTACGAAAGAACTGAGGCTTATCTGGCTGTAACCGATAAATTGGCCCTTACGGAAAGACAGAAAGATATAGTTCAAAAAATTAAAAACGAAACAGAAAAATATAAATAAGAGCATAGTGAGTACGACTTTACAAAACGATTTGTTTATTAAAGCTGCCTTGTCGCAGCAAACGGAAAGACCTCCAGTATGGTTTATGCGTCAAGCAGGACGTTTCATGCCGGAATATTGGGAGATTAAAAATAAATACACGTTCTTGGAGATGTGTAAAACTCCTGAAATTGCAGCGGATGTAACCATGTTGCCAGTGGATTTGTTGGGGATTGATGCAGCAATTTTATTTTCGGATATTTTGGTGACTGCTGAAGCAATGGGAGGAGATCTTTCATTTGAACAAGGTGTAGGTCCTCGTTTTTCAAATCCTGTTCGTTCGCTTGCTGATGCTCAAAAATTAGCAGGCGCAGAAAGTATTGACAAATTGCAATATGTAGCTGATGCGATCAAAGAAATTCAAAACCGTCTTAACGGTTCTATTCCTTTGATTGGTTTTGCAGGTGCTCCTTTCACGATTTTAAGTTATTTGGTAGAAGGTGGTTCAACTCGTGATTTCAAACGCACGAAATTGATGTTGAACAATGAGCCTGAATTAGCTCACCTAATCTTGCAAAAGATTGCCGACCTAACTATTGCGTATTTAAATATGCAAATTGAGGCGGGTGTGAATGCTGTCCAGTTGTTTGATAGTTGGGCTGCGGCTTTATCATGGAATGATTACAGAGATTTCTCACACAAGTACAATAAGTATATTTTGGATAACCTAAAACGTACTGTTCCTGTTATATCCTTCGCTAAAGGAGCTTCGGTATTTGCGCCATTAATCGTGGAGTCAAAACCAGATGTAATTTCGGTAGACTGGAATGCAGATTTATTAAATCTGAAAAAATCATTGCCTGAGGTTATGGCGGTTCAAGGAAATTTGGATCCATTTATTATGTATGCGGATAAACCTGTTATCAAAAAGAAAATTCATGAGTTGTTCGAAAGAATGCGTGGTGAAGCAGGGTTTATTTGCAACTTAGGTCATGGTATTTCTCCAGATATGCCGTTTGACCATGTTAAATTCGCGATTGACACGATTAAAGAATTTAGATATTAACGAATATTGATTTTTTATGTTAAGGAGCAAAGGAAGACTTTGCTCTTTATTATTTTTAAGGTATTCGGGTTATATTTTATAATTTTGAAGGATAATACTACGCAATGATATACTTATACGCAAAAGCCATTCACATTATATTTGTAGTCTGCTGGATGGCGGGTTTATTTTATATGCCTCGCTTGTTTATCTACCATACAGAAGCAAAAGATAAAGGTCAGGAAGCATACGACATATTGCACAAGCAGTTTACTATCATGGAAAATAGATTGTGGTGGGTAATCACTACTCCAGCGATGTATTTTACTGTTGCAGCCGCTTTAGTTATGTTACATTTCAATCCTGCTTTACTTACTATGGGTTGGATGCAGATTAAATTAGCCTTTGTGGTCGGGTTGATCTTTTATCATTTCAAATCCCAACAAATCATGTACCGCTTACGTGATGACAAGTCTACTTGGACATCTGGACAGTTGCGTATGTGGAATGAAGTTTCTACTATTATCTTATTTGCGATAGTTTTCTTAGTAATCTTAAAATCGACCTTTAATTGGATTTTTGGCGTGGTAGGATTATTAGGATTGGCAATCTTGTTGATGGTTTTGATTAAAGTCTATAAAAAATATAGAAAGTCAAAAGGAGAGAAGGTAGATTAATCTTATCAATGTGGTTAAAAACTTAGGTTTTATTAAACCTTTTAAGATTTTTATGCTCATATATGCATAAACTTAATTTATGAAAAAAATCTTTTTACTTTTTACCTTATTCTTTCTTTTGGGAATAAGCCTTTCTAAGGCTCAACTTAGAAAAGAGAAATCTGCAGTGTTATCTGTTTTATCCGAAAATGAACCTTTTGTTCTATATGTGGATAATGTTCCCTATAATCAAACTCCCACTAATGCAATAAGGATAGAGGAAATATATAAACGCTCTGTGACTATACGATTGGAGATGAGTCGTAGAGGAAGAAGAGTAGCTACAGAGAAGGTAGTAGATTTATATAGTGAAAATGGTTATTTTTTAAATGTATCCTATAATGTTTCTAAAGAAGGTACTGCAAAATTAATTTTATGGAGTCTTTTTCCAGCAGGTGATTTTGCTCATCCTAATTTTGATGATGTTGGTGCGTATGTTTATGGAAAACCTAATCAATTAATTTTTAGTCACAGGCAGCCTGGTTATGACTTTATTACCTATTCTGACAAAGACTTTGCGGATTTTATCAAAAGTTTAAAGAATCAATCTTTTGATAGTGATAAGTTGAAATTTTTAGATGCCATGAGCCCTGATATCCACTTATCTGTTAGTCAAATTGAAGCTATTATGAAACAATTTTCATTTGATGATGGAAAGTTAAGTGTCGCTAAGAAATGCTATAATATTTGCTTTGATACACAAAATTATCATAAATTGACTGCGATATTTTCTTTCTCTTCTTCGAGAAATAATCTGATAGATTATATTGCAAAATCCAATCGTAGATAATAAAAAACTGAGGGCGTAATATAATTTATATATTACGCCTTCGAATTATATGCCGTAGCACAAATATTTTATTTCCATATATTCGTCCAGTCCGTATTTAGAGCCTTCCCGACCAATTCCAGATTGTTTGATACCTCCGAAAGGTGCTGAAGCATTGGAAATCAATCCTGTATTTATGCCAATCATTCCCGCCTCTAATGCTTCACCTACACGTTGGCAACGGCGGACATTTTCACTGTAAAAATATGCTGCTAACCCAAAAGGTGTATCATTGGCTTTTTGTATGGCTTCTTCTTCTGTTTTAAATTTGAATAAAGCACAGATAGGACCAAACGTTTCTTCAGATTGAATCAAAGCATCGTCAGAAACATCAGTCATCACTGTAGGAGCGAAGAAGTTTCCTTCTATTAGTTTTCCTCCAGTAAGAATTTTTGCACCTTTACTTACTGCATCTTCTACGTGTTGCGTTACTTTTTTTACCGCACTCGCATTGATTAAAGGTCCAACTTGGCTGTTTTTTGCTAAGCCATCAGCTACTATAAGATTCTTAACAGCTTGTGCTAATTTTTGAGAAAACTCTTCGTACACGGATTCCTGAACAAAGAATCTATTGATAGAAACACAAGTTTGTCCTGCATTACGGAATTTGCCTGCAACAGCACCTTTGACTGCTGCATCAATATCTGCATCATCGAACACAAGGAATGGAGCATTGCCCCCCAGTTCAAAAGAAACACGTTTGATAGTTTCTGCTGCTTGAGCCATTAAGGTGCTTCCTACCTCTGTAGAGCCTGTAAAAGTCAATTTGCGAACCAATGGATTGGTCGCTAATTCTTTTCCTAATCCTTTGCTGTCTTTACTAGTAACCACTGAAAATACGCCTTTTGGCACACCTGCCATTTCACATATTTTTGCTAAGGCAATAGCTGTAAAAGGTGTTTGAGAAGCTGGCTTCAACACCATCGTACAACCAGCCATTAAAGCAGGAGCTAATTTGCGCGAAATCATGGCTAAAGGGAAATTCCAAGGCGTAATAGCTGCAACTACTCCTACACCTTGCTTAATAGTAGAAATGCGTGTTGTTCCATTCATAGAAGGAATAGTTTCGCCATAGGAACGTTTTCCTTCTTCCGCAAACCATTCCACAAAAGCATTACCATAGTCTACTTCACCTAAGGATTCTGACAACGGCTTACCAGACTCTAGCGTCATTATTTCAGCTAGCTCTTGTTTGTGCTGAATTGTTAGCTCATATATTTTACGAACAATAGCACAGCGGTCTCCGACAGGAGTATTTTTCCAAGATAGCCAAGCTTCATGAGCGGATTCTATTACTTTTTTACAATCTTCAACTGTTAGATTAGGAAGGGTACCTATACTTTTATTTGTTGAAGGGTTAATGATTTCAAATGTGTTTTCACTTGAAATAAATTCCCCATTAAGATAGGCTTCTTGTATAAATAGACTATTCTTCATGTTTTACAAACGTTCAATAAATGGTAAAGTTTGCTGTAAAAACAAAAAGAGGATATTATCCTCTTTTATTTATTATAAGTTTTTCAAAATGGTATGACCCATTCGATCTCTTTTAGTTTTTAGATATTCCTCGTTGAAAGGATTAGGTGTGATCTCGATAGGTACATTGTCTACGATTTCTAAACCATAACCAATCAGTCCAGCACGTTTAGTAGGGTTATTGGACATCAAGCGCATTTTAGTTACACCCATATAACGTAAGATTTGCGCACCGACACCATAATCTCTTAGGTCAGCTTTGAAGCCTAATTGAATATTAGCGTCTACAGTATCCACTCCGTCTTCTTGTAATTTGTAAGCGTGCAGTTTGTTAATTAAACCTATACCACGGCCTTCTTGGTTCATGTATACAATAACACCTTTACCTTCTTTTTCGATCATTTCCATCGCTTTGTGCAATTGTGGTCCACAATCACAACGACATGATCCAAATATATCTCCAGTCACACAAGAACTGTGTACACGTACCAACACAGGCTCGTCTTCTTGCCACTCACCTTTATAAATTGCCAAATGCTGTTCGCCTGAATTCTTTTGAGTGAAGGCTTTCATTTTGAAGTCACCAAATTCAGTAGGCATATGTACAGATACTTCTTCTTTAATCAACGTGTCGTGTTTTAATCGGTATTCGATTAAATCCTCGATACTGATAATTTTAAGATCAAAGCGTTTTGCTACTTCTATTAAGTCGGGAAGTCTAGCCATTTCGCCATCATCTTTTAATATTTCCACCAAAACACCTGCAGGTTCGAATCCTGCTAATCGCGCTAAATCTACTGATGCTTCCGTATGTCCAGTACGTCTCAATACACCACCATCCATGGCGATTAATGGAAAAATATGTCCAGGACGACCTAATTCTTCTGGTTTTATATTAGGATCAATTAATGCTTTAATAGTTTTTGAACGGTCCGAAGCAGAAATACCTGTCGTACAGCCATAACCCTGAAGGTCTACCGATACTGTAAAGTTTGTTTCATAAACTGCTGTGTTTTGCCCTACCATAGGATGTAGGTTCAATTCTTCACAGCGTTCTCTTGTCAAAGGAGCACAAACCAATCCTCTACCATGAGTAGCCATAAAGTTAATAACTTCAGGCGTAGCATTGCGCGCGGCTGTTACGAAATCACCTTCATTTTCACGGTCTTCATCATCCACCACAATGATTACTTTCCCTGCTTTAATGTCTTCAATAGCTTCTTCTATGGTGTTTAATTTTATATCCATCGATATATGATATTTTTCGCTAAGTAAATAAGATTTTATGAATTTAGTATAAGGACAAAGTCAAATTCGGAATCAGGCTCTTAATTTTTTACCTCCAAATTTACTCTTCACCCATTCCCATGCACGTTCGGCTTTAAGCTTATATTGCGCCGAGTCAAATAGGGTGGAGTCTGTCGTAGACTTATAAGTCAAAAATGCGGCAAGCGGTGCCAACACGATGATAGCCATCCACATGCCCCAAAATGGTGTTATAGCGCCATCTTTTGCAGATTTTTCAGCTACAGTAGAAATGATATGGTATATTAAGAAAAATATAATAGACATCACTACAGGTGCTCCCAAACCTCCTTTACGTACGATAGCGCCAAGAGGTGCGCCGATGGCGAAAAGAAGTAAACACGACACAGCTAGTGTAAATTTACGATGCCATTCTACATCGTACTTGATGTCTTTATCAACTAATTCTTTGTATGTGCTTCCTCTAATAAATGTAGCATCACGGAACATCTGTAAACTACTAATAGCACTATTAATTACAGATCTTCTATTTTCAAGTGGAATATAGCTGATAATATCTGTAGTATCTTTAATCTTGGCACGCTGCATTGCTCCAGTATTATAGTACGGAGAAGTAAATAGCACATGCGATTTTAGTTCTGCAGCATTAGCTAGAGCAATACTATCAATTTGCATTTGAGTTGTATCCGATTTTAATTTGAGCTGTCTCAAATTCATCATCTGATGGTGACCTTTGAAAAGATTTTCATCGGTACGTTTCATGTCAAATGCAGACATGTCAAATTTTGTTTCAGTCTCTCTGAAATAGAAACGTGTAAACTGTTGGCGCGGATCGTAATTAGTAGCGTTTTGTTTTCTGGAATCTTGATATTGTACTCCGTTAATAAGTTTCAAGATCAGGTAATTTTGGTCACGGGAATTGTACATATAACCTGTGTCGGCCATAAGCACATTGCTTCCTGAAGAACCATTAGTTTGATTATAAATAGTTAAATTATACAGTTCTTTTCCGTCTTTGGATTTGTTTTTTGCTCGAATAGAATAATTCGGAATAGAACTATTGAAAATACCAGGTTTGATTAAGAAATCCGCTTTTTTCTTTGTTACATCCCAAAGTAAAGAGCCCATTTTCAAATTCACTACTGGTAAAGTATAATCCGAAAATAAAAAGGAAGAACCTGCAAATATGCCGACCAAAATAAATAGCGGAGCCATCGCCTTACGTAATGAAACCCCTGCTGCTTTGATGGCGACTAATTCATAGCTTTCTCCCAAATTACCAAAGGTCATAATAGAAGAAAGTAACATAGAAAGCGGCAAAGCCATGGAGAGTTGAACCGCACATTGGTATCCGATTAATTCGAGAATAACGTGCCATTCTAGACCTTTACCTATTAGGTCGTCGATGTATTTAAACAAAAAAAGCATCAGCAGAACAAACATCACAATACAGAATGTGACAATGAATGGTCTAATGAATGCTTGTAATATTAAGATATGTATCTTTTTCATGTAAACTTCACTTATCCAAATGCATTATATAAGAATAAGATTGGATACAAAGATACGTAATTTTTATGCACCAATTACACTTTGTAAATAGCTAATTGAGTTGTTCCAGATTTTTTTTCTTTCTTCCAAATCTTCATCTTTAACAAAGTCAACGATGGATAAAGATACGTCGTTGGTCAACTCATCTTGGTTGATTTCCAACTCAAAATAATTGGGCTCGTCGTCCAACCATTTAAATTTAACGGATTTGTTTTCTTTTACAGCAGCAATCTTCGCGCGATGAGATTCATTATCCCAAATGAATTCATAGATTCCGTCATGATAATTCACATCATCAGCAAACCATTGAGCCAATTCATTTGGCTCCACGAGAAAAGGGTACAGAATGCGCGGAGAAGAATTAATCATATATTCAAGTTGAATTTTTGTTTTTTCTGACATATCTCTGCTTATGTTTTTTAAGTTTATTTAATCATTGATTTCTGTAAGTATACATATTTTTATTTTAATTGTATAGTGTCGAAAAGAAATTTTATAAAATCCATTATTTTAAATTTATATAGCGCATTCATTTTTAACGATTTGGGCGTTTTTTAAGCTCTAAAGGATGATTTTTCATCAATAAAAATGAAAAAAATACTTGTAAAGTGAAATGATGTTGCTATATTTGCATCACCGAAACGGCGGGGTAGCTCAGATGGTTAGAGCGCAGGATTCATAACCCTGAGGTCGGCAGTTCGATCCTGCTCCCCGCTACTACAAAAAGCTTCAAGGAAACTTGAAGCTTTTTTGTGTTTATAGCCTTCTTAAGGCTGTTTTTGGATGTTCTGAGGATCAAGCAGAATTCTTGGGGGGAGTGTTAAAAATTTCTTAGTTTAGCATCCTTAATACAGATATCCCTTGCAAGAAGCCGAACGTAAATTACTATCCCTATTGCTGCCCGAAGGGCTTTTGGAATACTTTCAGATTTTAGAAGTCGATCAAGTTGACAATCAACTCCATATTTATTTAGATGAGCTTAATATTGCTCCGACAGGCTATGAGAACAGCAAG
>PJUJ01000622.1_pt1 | contig 13494 bp, 10 predicted proteins | sample 1512321 | NCBI WGS metagenome assembly PJUJ01 (sample SAMN08177669, study PRJNA422409) | Feces metagenome, whole genome shotgun sequencing project. | isolation source: Chicken feces enriched on filter paper: beechwood xylan treatment | host: Gallus gallus | place: USA: Madison | collected 2015-01-15 | reverse complement strand
GCTGCTGCAGGCCGCCTGCGCCATGGAGATGTGGCGCAAGGCCGACTTCGAGGGCGAGCGGATCGTCATCGACGCCCTGGTGCGCCGCCGCGCCGCCGAGAAGACCCTGTTCCTGACCCCGCCCGACGGCCAGTGGGTGCCCGCGCCCAGCCCTGTGCTGCGGCCCAAGGTCGACTACGACGCCAGCTGCGCCGTTCCGAAACAGACCCCGGCCGCCGTCTCGGCCCGCCTGGAGGGCGACAGGGCCGTCGCCGAGCGCGAGGAAGGCCCCGCGCCCCTGACTCCGGCCGTGCCGGAAGAGGACGCCCCCAGCGCCAGCCAGCAGGCCGCCGCGGCCGTCAGCGCCCGCCTGGAAGCCATCCTGGCCGACGAGCCCGCCCGCCCGGTCGCCAAGCCGGTGCAGGACCTGGCCATGCCCGAGCCGCCGCTGGCTCCCGCCGCGGCCCCCGCGCCGGTCCCGGCCGCCGAGCCCGCCCCTGTGCTGCACGCGCCCGTCGAGCCCGCGCCCACGCTGGAGCCCTTCCGCCTGACGCCGGAAGAGCCGGTTCCGGCCCAGGCCCCGCTGTTCGTGCCCGATCCTCCGGCGGCGCCGGCTCCAGTCGAGCCGACCCTGTTCGAGACCGCCCGCGAGCCGGCCCGGTCGCCCTTCAACCTGGGCGGCTTCTCGACCAGCGGCGCCGAGGTCGACATCCAGACCCTGGACGTGCCGCTGAACCCGCCCGAGCAGCCGGCCTTCGGCGGCGGCAGCCTGCTGGTCAGCCTGGGCCTCTTGGGCCTGGCCCTGTTCGGCGGCGGCGTGCTGTGGAACCTGTCGGTGGCCTCCGATCCGGGCCTGACCGCCGTGCGCATGTTCGGCTGGGGCGCCAGCGTCATCGGCGTCATCTGCTTTGCGGTCTCGGCCTATCTGCTGCTGCGCAAGCTGGGCGGACCCGATCTGGACGACGAATGATCGTCGAACGGCGTGGCTGAAAGGCCGGTCGGACCCCTGATCGCTCAAGAAAAGAGCATGAACGCCCGCTGGTCTCGTTGATCGGCGGGCGTTTGTGCTATGCCTCTGGGCATGACGCTGCAAACCGCACCCTCGATGGACTTCGCGCTCGGCGAGACGGCCGACGCGATTCGTGAAACCACGGCCCGCTTCGCCGCCGACAAGATTGCGCCCCTGGCGGCCCGGATCGACGAGACCAACGCCTTCCCGCGCGAGCTGTGGGTCCCGATGGGCGACCTTGGCCTGCACGGCATCACGGTCGAGGAGGAGTTCGGGGGCCTCGGTCTCGGCTATCTCGAGCACGTGGTGGCCATGGAGGAGATCTCCCGCGCCTCGGCCTCGGTGGGCCTGTCCTACGGCGCCCACTCCAACCTCTGCGTCAACCAGATCCGCCGCTGGGCCACGCCCGAGCAGAAGACCCGCTACCTGCCCAAGCTGATCAGCGGCGAGCATGTCGGCTCCCTGGCGATGAGCGAAGCCGGCGCCGGCTCCGACGTCGTCTCGATGAAGCTGCGCGCCGAGCAGGTGGGCGACCGCTACGTGCTGAACGGAACCAAGTTCTGGATCACCAACGCCCCGCACGCCGACGTGCTGGTGGTCTACGCCAAGACCGGCGAAGGCAGCCGCGGCATTACCGCCTTCCTCGTCGAGAAGGGCATGAAGGGGTTCAGCGTCTCCAAGAAGCTCGACAAGATGGGCATGCGCGGCTCCGACACCGCCGAGCTGGTGTTCGAGGACTGCGAGATCCCCGAGGAGAACGTCATGGGCCCGGTGGGCGGCGGCGTGGGCGTGCTGATGAGCGGCCTCGACTACGAGCGCGCGGTGCTGTCGGCCGGCCCCCTGGGCATCATGCAGGCCTGCCTCGACTACGTGCTGCCCTATGTGCGCGACCGCAAGCAGTTCGGCCAGGCGATCGGCTCGTTCCAGCTGATGCAGGGCAAGGTCGCCGACATGTACGTGGCCCTCAACTCGGCCCGGGCCTACGTCTACGCGGTCGCCAGGGCCTGCGACGCGGGCAAGACCACCCGCTTCGACGCCGCCGGCGCGATCCTGATGGCCAGCGAGAACGCCGTGAAGGTGTCGCTGGAAGCCATCCAGGCCCTGGGCGGCGCCGGCTACACCAAGGAATGGCCGGTTGAGCGCCTGCTGCGCGACGCCAAGCTCTACGACATCGGCGCGGGGACGAACGAAATCCGCCGCTACCTGATCGGCCGCGAACTGGTCGGGGCGTAACCCAAGATCCTCCCCCTCTGGGGGAGGTGGCCCAGAGGGCCGGAGGGGGCCAGCGCCGGCGTCAAGAACCCCCTCAGTCGCGGAGTTTATCCTCGGGCAGGCCTTTGGCCGGACCCGGGGGCGACAGCTCCCCCAGAGGGAGAACATCCGGCTCCAGGAACCTCCCCCTGTGGGGGAGGCGGCCGAAGGCCGGTGGGGGGACGTTTTCGGCTTCCGAGGCCGTGTCCGATTACCCACCAACTCCCCCCACCGATCGCTGCGCGATCGCCTCCCCCACAGGGGGAGGTTCCCAATTATGGGGACAGAGCCGCGTCCATCCCCGGCGTTCGCCGAAAACTCCTGAACCAATCCAGCGACTTGTAACTTTCTCAGCCTCCCCGATCAGACGCGCTGAATCCGGCCGCATAATCATCTGGTCCCGTCGCAGGGAGAGGGCGCAAGGATCCGGCCCGAAGCGTGCGACGTGGATGCGATCGAGCGGGGCTGAGGGAGCGGCGTGAGCCGGGCCTGAAGGCTTAAATGAGGATGGGGGACGTAAACCCATCCATCGGGAGCTTGCCTGACTAGGCTTCCCGCCCGCCCAAGGGTCCGCGCCGCCATGCACGCCTGGCCGCCAAGAAACGGGGCGCACTGCATGGGGAAGGGGCAAAAGGCGGAAGAGGCCTGCGCGCCCCGGCCTGAGGAATAACGATCGCGCGGGGCGTTCCAGCTTCGTCGAAACGGTACTTGAAACTCACACATCCGGGCGAAGCCCGGACGCCCCGCGCCCTCTCCATCAGCTCTGCGCAATCGCGCGAGAGGCCGAGAAGCCGTGCCCGCCAAGGAACCTCCCCCTCTGGGGGAGGCGGCCGAAGGCCGGTGGGGGGCCGCTTTCAGCTGTCGAGGCGCTGGCCGATCACCCACCAACTCCCCCACCGATCGCTGACGCGATCGCCAAGACCCTCCCCCTGAAGGGGGAGGTGGCCCGGAGGGCCGGAGGGGGAAGTATCTGATGAGGCAGCAACAGCCGCAGACGCCGCAGCCACATCCCCCTCAGTCGCTCCGCGACAGCTCCCCCTTCAGGGGGAGCATCTGGGCGGAGGGCCGTCGGGCGCTCATTGACTCACTCATAACTCACCAGTTATAGAAATCGCATAACCCGTGAGTTATCGATTTTACCCATGGAAACCCAGACCGATCTCCTGTTCCGCGCCCTGGCCGACCCGACCCGCCGGGCCCTGTTCGAGCGGCTGTGCCGCGAGGGCGAGCAGACCGTGGGGGCGTTGACGGCGACGGCGGGGGTGTCGCAGCCGGCGGTGTCCAAGCACCTGGCGGCGCTGAAGGCGGCCGGTCTGGTCGCCGACCGGCATGAGGGCCGGCAGACCCATTACAGCCCCCGTACGGCGGCTCTGGGGCCGCTGGCGGACTGGACCAAGGACATGGCGCGGTTCTGGGAGGGGCGGTTCGACGCCCTCGAGGATCTGCTGAGCAGGATGGACCAATGACCGATACGCGCACCGCCGTCGTCGAGCGGGAATTCCAGCATCCCCCGGAAAAGCTGTGGCGGGCCCTGACCCAGCCGCACCTGATCGAGGAATGGCTGATGAAGAACGACTTCGCCCCGAAGGTCGGCCATCGCTTCCAGCTGAAGGGCGAGTGGGGCGGCACGCTGGACTGCGAGGTCCTGACCATCGAGCCGGGCCGCGTGCTGGCCTACCGCTGGGACTTCGACCACGAGGACCCGGCCTATGGCCTGAAGAGCATCGTCACCCTGACGCTGACGCCCACCGCCGCCGGCACCCATCTGCGCATGGAGCAGGCCGGTTTCCGTCCCGATCAGAAGCAGGCTTACGGCGGCGCCCACGCCGGCTGGAAGACCTTCTTCGACAAGCTGGACGGGCTGCTGGCGAAGGAAGGGTAGGGGCGAAACCCTCGCCCTTCGACAGGCTCAGGGTGAGGGTTTTCAGCCGCCGAGCCGACCATGGTCCTCATCCTGAGCTTGTCGAAGGACGAGGACCACGCAACCACAACAAAGGGAGGACACCATGAGCGGCTTCATCCGCCAGGGCCATCGCTGGCTCTCCATCGCCTTCACCCTGGGGGTGCTGACCTACATCGCCGTGATGACCACGAAGGGCCAGCCTGCGGCATGGGTGGGCCTGCTGGCCCTGATCCCGTTGATCCTGCTGCTGGTCTCGGGGCTTTATCTGTTCGCGCTGCCCTACGTGCTGCGCTGGCGGAGGAAGGGCTGAGCCATGACGGGCGACAAGGGTCCCGTGAAGCTGCTCGCGGGCGGCAATCCGCAGATCCCCAAGGGCGACGGCGACGCGCCCGTCCAGGCCTACATCGCCGCCATGCCCGGCTGGAAGCGGCAGGTGGGCGAACGCATCGACGCCGTGGTCGCCCGCGAGGTGCCCGGCGTGCGCAAGGCGGTGAAGTGGAACTCGCCGTTCTACGGCGCGCCGGACGGCGAGGGCTGGTTCCTCAGCCTGCATTGCATGACGAAGTACGTGAAGGTGGCCTTCTTCAAGGGCGCGGCGCTGGAGCCGCCCCCGCCGGGGCCGTCGAAGCAGGCCAACGTGCGCTATCTCGACGTCTACGAGGACAGCCTGAGCGAAGGGGCCTGGGACGAGGCCCGGTTCGCCGACTGGGTGCGGCAGGCCGCCGCCCAGCCCGGCGAGAAGATGTGAGGGAGCAGCGACATGAAGACGGGAGCCGCCGGCGAGCCCCAGAGCGGGGCGCAGGCCAGCAATCTGATCGACGAGCGCATCGCCTCGCTGGGCGACTGGCGCGGAGAGACCCTGGCCAGGGTGCGGGCCCTGATCCACGAGGCCGATCCCGACGTGCTGGAGGAGTGGAAGTGGCGCGGCACGCCGGTGTGGTCGCACGGCGGCATCGTCTGCACGGGCGAGACCTACAAGGCCTACATCAAGCTGACCTTCGCCAAGGGCGCGGCGCTGCCGGATCCCGCGGGGCTGTTCAATTCCAGCCTGGAGGGAAACACCCGCCGGGCGATCGACATCCATGAGGGCGCGACGATCGACGGGGCGGCCCTGAAGGCGCTGTTCCAGGCGGCGGTGGCGCTGAACCTGAGCAAGAAGGGCAAGAAGGGCTGAGGCTCTTTCCCGTTTTCCTTCCTCCCGTCATTCCCGCCCTTGTGGCGGGAAACCCTCTCTCAGCCGCAGGGGCAGAAGGGGCGGACTGCCAAGCAGTCCGCTGGCGTCTCATGCGTCTGCGGAAACAGGGGTTCCCGCCACAAGGGCGGGAATGACGGGTGTTTATAGGGAGAATGACGGGAGGCCTGGCGCCGCCAGAAACGAAGAAGGCCGCCCCGGTTGCCCGGGGCGGCCTTTTCGTTTCGCTTTCGCGACGCCTTAGAACTTGTAGGTGGCGCCGACGAAGAAGCGACGGCCGGCATAGCCGGTGTTGATCAGACGGATGTCGCCGGCCCAGGTGGACTCGTCTTCCTTCGTCAGGTTCTTGCCTTCGACGAAGAGAGCGAGGCCTTCCGGACCCGGCTTCCAGGTGACCTTGCCGTCCAGGTAGCCGGTCGGATCGCGGAAGATCGGGTTGGCCGAGGTGTCGGCCGCCGTGACCAGGTATTCCGAGCGGTAGTTGTAGGCGAGGCGGGCGTTGATCGGGCCCTTCTCGTACCACAGGGTGGCGTTGTAGCTGTGCTTCGACAGGCCCGGATAGGGCAGCTGCGAACCGTCCAGCGAGCTGTAGACGCCGACGTCGGTGGCCTTCTGGTAGGTGTAGTTGAAGTCGACGCCCAGGCCCGACAGCAGGCCCGGCAGCCAGGTGAAGGCCGTCTTGGCGGTCAGCTCGACGCCCTGGATCTTGGCGCCGTCGCCGTTGATGTAGGTGTTGTAGTAGTACAGCGTGCCGTCGCCGAAGATGTCCTGCTGGCCCAGGTTGGTGCGCTGCGACAGGTAGAACGAGCGGATGTCCTTGTAGAAGAAGCCGGCCGACAGCTGGGTGTCGCTGTCGGGGTACCACTCGAACGACAGGTCGTACTGGTTGGCGCGGTACGGCTTCAGGCCCGGGTTGCCGGCGGTGCAGCTGTCGGGGCCGTCTTCCGACGTGCCGTCGTTGGTGTAGTTGATGGTGCAGGTGACGCTGGGCATCAGGTAGTTGACCAGCGGACGGGCCATCAGCTGGGCGAAGCCGGCGCGGGCGCTCAGGCGGTTGTCGATCAGCCAGGTCTGGATGTTGAAGCTCGGCAGATAGACCGTGTACTTCTTGGTCATCGTCGTCTGGACGTTCGACACCGTCGTGGTGGTGGCGACGTTGTTGACGAGACGGGTCTCGTTGCGGGTCAGCTGGCCCGTGGCGGTCGTCTCGGTGGTGACGCGACGGACGCCGAAGTTGCCGAGAACTTCCTTGCCCAGCAGGTCGAAGCCGTAGTCCAGACGGATGTACTGGGCGCCGGTCTTCTCGCCGACGCGGTACGGGATCTGGTCGTAGGTCTTACCGTCGTTGCCGACGCCCTTGTACAGGTTGTCGAGGTTGAAGTGCGTCGTGTCGAGGTATTGCGAGATACCGGCGAACGAGGGGTACTTCCAGCTGTCGGGCAGGCCGTTGCCGCCGTAGTAGAAGTTCGACGGCAGCTGGGTCATGGCCTGGGCGAACACGGCGTTCGAGAAGGCGCGCGACCAGGTCTCGGTCGAGTTCCAGTAGCTGGTCTGATAGGCGTTGCCGAGCACCGGGTTGGTCTGGTCGGCGGTCTGGCCAGCCAGCACCGTGGCGGTCGAGTTCACCGAGTTGGCGTAGATGACGATGTCGTCCAGCGCGCTGGTCGGGTTGGCGCCCGTGTTGACGATGTAGCCGCCGTAGCCGTAGCCGTAGGTGTTGGCGTCCGAGTAGCGGCCGCCGAACTTGACGCTCTTCAGGAACGGCAGGTCGGTGCGGTAGGTGAAGTCGATCTTGTATTGGTCTTCCTCGCTGGCCGACTGCGAGGGGCGGTACTGGATCTGGTACTGGTTGACCGCCGAGGCGTCCGAGGGGCTGTAGCCCTGGGCGAAGGTGAAGATCGGGGCCGAGCCGTTCGGGTCCAGCGTGACCTTCAGGCCGGGCGTGTTGAACGACACCGAGGCGTTGTTGGTCTGGCTGAGGGTCTCGGTTTCGCCGTGCGAACCGACGAAGTCGACCTTCAGGCGCTCGCCGTCATAGTTGAAGCCGAACGTCGTGTACTTGGACTCCGAGGTGTACTTGAAGTCGCGCGACGAGATGCTGAAGGCGTTGTTGCCGCCGCGGTTGGCCGTGCCCACGCAGTCGCCGATGACGAATTCGGTGACGTTGTGGTTGGCGTCGACCTTCACGCCCGGGACGTTCTGGGCGGTGGCGGCCGTGACGCGGGCGCAGCCCGGGCCGTAGTTCAGGGCGTCGAGCGAGGTCAGGCCCGTGCCGTAGTTGATGTCGTTGAGGACCTGCTCGCGCTTGTTCTGCTGGTAGGTGACGAAGGCGTTCAGGTTGTCGGTGAACTTGTACTGGGCGGTGAACTCACCCGAGGTGCGGGTGTCGTCACGGGTCCAGACGCGGTAGCGCGGCACGCGCGGGCTGTAGTCGTACCACTGGCTTTCGCAGGCGGTGCGGGCCTGGGCGGTCGACAGCACCGCGGCGTTCGGCGTCGTGATGGTGGCGCAGCTGGCTTCGGTGTCAAAGCCGGCGATGTAGTCGCTGACCGCCTTGCCGTAGGTCGGGTTGTAGTACTCGACGGTCTTGTCGGCCGAGTTGTCGAAGTCGCCGAGCAGGGCCCAGGAGTGGTCGTCGTAGTAGTCGCCGCGGGTCAGGACGCGGTCGTAGGTGACGTTGCCCATCAGGCCCAGGCGGCCGTCGAACAGCTGGGTGGCGCCGAACACGCTGCCGCGCGGCTTCCAGCCGGGCAGGGTGTCGAGCTTCTGCTGCGAGGCCGTGAACGACATCGTCGGCTTCTTGAAGTCGAGCGGCTTGCGGGTGGTCACCGACACGGTGCCGCCGACGCCGCCTTCGGTCATGTCGGGGGTGAAGCCTTTGAAGACGTCGATCGACTTGACCATTTCCGACGGCAGTTCGCGGAAGTCGTTCGAGCGGCCGCCGCCGCCGTAGACCGACAGGTTGCCGGCGGTCGACAGGGCGCTGACGCCGTTGATCTCGACGCGGTTCAGGTCGGGTTCGACGCCGCGGATCGACACCGCGTTGCCTTCACCAAAGTCGCGGGCCAGCTGCACGCCGGTGACGCGGCCCAGGGCTTCGCCGACGTTCTTGTCGGGGAACTGGCCGATGTCTTCGGCGACGATCGAGTCCGAGACCGTGCCGGCGCGCTTCTTGCGGCCCATGGCCGACTGCAGGCTGGCGCGGGTGCCGACGACGACGACTTCCTCGACGGCGGTCTCGGTGGACGCGCCGGCGGCGGGAGCCGGAGCGGTCTGGGCGAGGGCCGAGCCGCCGCCGACCAGCAGCAGGACGGCCGCCATGCCCGTGGTGCGCATCAGTCCGTTATCGCGTCGGACCTTGGTGTTGACCTTCATAGTATTCCTCCAAGTCGTGGGTGGCGAACCACCCGGCCGGCGGCGTCTCGCGAGGCGGCCGGCTTTAAAGTCGTGAGATGGAAGCCTGGGCGGCGGGAGCGTCCGACGAAGACCGGCAGTCGAATCGGAAGTCCCTGGGCCCGGGCCGTTGCGATGCGCGAAGATCGAGGGCAGGGCGGACCGGCGGCGCTGTGCGCTCTGGCGGACGTTCCTGACGGCGAGCCTGGGGTAAGGAGCTGACGCCTCGACGGCCGGCGGCGAAACGCTGCGCCGGTCCGTATCTCGATCTTCTGCGATCGTGCGCGTGTTGCGGACACGCGGCACTGTCCAAGGCGGTCTGTCGTCCGTCGCGGACCTTTGGTCTCTGCGTACGGAACGTATCCATCCATTTCCAAACCGAAGCCACGAGTCAACGGTCTGGAGACAAAATTGCGTCGGCGGGGCCTGTAGCCCCATTCGTGTGACAATTAAAGCACCATATTCCCATATGGTGGAATGCTTTTGCAATAATCGGGATTAGTGCTTGATTTTGGCGCGTATCCTGCCCACTGTGGCGACATTCGGCGCGTCCGCGCGCCCGGCCGACGGCAAGATCGGGATCGAGAGGAAACGACAGGACATGGCCCCCAGGGCCTTCCCCGTTCCCTACCGTCCCACCGAACCGCCTGCCGCCTTGGGGTAGTCAGCAGGGAGGGACAGTCATCCCACCGGTCGCTTCGGCGGCGCGTCGGATGCTTTCGCAGAAGGCTCGGGCGTGACGAGGATACCGGTGTCTATAGCGGTCTTTTAGTCACTAGAGATTGTGGTCGCGTTTCTCGGCGTTGTGTGTGCGTGCCGTGGGTCGACGCTTCCGGAAGCGGGTTTCGCAAGGGGTTGCGGGCGCGCTTCGAGCACTGACCGTCCCGTCCTGCAGAGGGCGGGGCGAATTCCATATCTGGGGGGGCTCTGCCGGGCGTCAACGCGCCTGGCGAGTCTGATCGCCGCGGCGTCTTGTCCGCGAGCCTGGCGCGTGGGCGCGCCGAGATTTTCTATTCCCGAAAAGAAAGAAGCCCCGGAACGTGTCCGAGGCTTCCGATCCGTTCACGGCCTGCGCTCGGGCGCGCGGCCGAAGGACGGCATTTGTCCGCAAAGGGCGCTGGAGGTCAGGGTTGACCCATGGTCTTCACGGAGCGTTCCAGCGCGTTCGCGATCGACAAATGAGACACTGGATCACCTCCTTTCGGCTGCGCGTCACAACCTGACGCCCAACTAAGGTTGGGTGCGAAAGGCGCTTTGGCAAGTGGCCGGCGACGGCGCGCGCGACCTGTCCGATCGGGTGATGGGGGCAGCCCCGGTTCGCGCAAAGGGGGACCGTGCGCGATCCGGGGCCGCGCTCCTGGCGGCTGGCTAGAGGGCGCGCCAGGCCAGGAGGATGAGAGTCCAGAGACCAAGGTTGAAGGCCAGGGCCGCCACGCGGGGGCCGTTCACGCGCGCGGCCAGGGCCACGGCGCGCGGGCGCTGGGCATGGGGAGCGGCGGTGGCGGCGGTGCGGGTCACGGCGGTGGTTCCTTCGGATGTCGGGGCGACGCCGGGTGCGTCGCGCTTCTGATGATTAAGATAGGAAGCCGGGGGTTAGTTTCATATGCGACAAAACGGACGTGGGGCCTCATGGTCCTGCGCGAATTGTCGCAGAGAGTCGCGCATGCCCGCCTGGGATCCTGACGTCTATTCCCGCTACCGCGCCTATCGCGACCGGCCGGCCCTGGACCTGATGCTGAAGATCCCCCGCGACCTGGATCCCAAGGCGATCTGGGACCTGGGCTGCGGCCCGGGCGAGCACGCCGCGCTGCTGGCCGCGCGCCATCCAGGCGCGGTGGTCCACGGCCTGGATTCGAGCCCCCAGATGCTCGAGCGCGCCAAGGGGCAGAGGGCGGATGTCGACTGGGTTCTGGGTGACATCGACGCCTGGCGCCCGGACGTCGCCCCCGACCTGATCTTCACCAACGCCGCCCTGCAATGGCTGGACGGGCACGAGGCGCTGTTTCCCCGGCTGCTGCAAAGCCTGGCGCCCGGCGGGGTGCTGGCCTGCCAGATTCCCCAGGTCGAGGACGCCGGCTGGCGGCGTAGCCTGCGCGAGGTCGCCGCCGACGGCCCTTGGGCCGGCAAGCTGGCGGCGCTGGACGGCGTGCGCCAGGGTCACGATCCTCGCGCCTATCACGACTGGCTCTCGCCCCTCGCCGGAGACCTCGACGTCTGGGTGACGACCTATCTTCACGCGCTGGAGGGCGAGGACCCGATCGTCGACTGGACCTCGGGCACGAGCCTTCGGCCCTATCTGGAGCGGCTGGAGCCCGGCGCCGAGACGGCGGCGTTCCTGGCGGCCTGGCGCGAGCGGCTGGCGCGGGACTATCCGCGGCGGGACGACGGGATCACGCTGCTGCCGTTCACGCGACTGTTCGTGGTGGCGCGGCGGTAGAGGGCTTTTGATCCCCCTCTCCAAGAGAGAGGGATCAGAAAACTACTCCATCTCCGCCAGGCTCTTCCTGCGCCGGAGCTCCGTCACCGGAACCTCCAGGCCGTCGAGCGCCATCGCCGCGGCCTCGAAGCCCGCCGCCACGGCCGGCTCGAAGGCCTTCCAGTCGCGGATGTCGACGCCTTCCAGCTTCGGCGTGACCAGCACGTCGCTGGCCTCGCGGCTGGCCGCGAGATCCCGGCTGGTGGAGACGGTGGCCGCGCGCATCAGCAGCGCGACGATGGGCGGGCCCTTGCGCCACTCGCCCGAGACCAGCCAGCGCCAGAACGACGGCGGCGTGACGATGTCGTCGGCGGTGATGCTGCGGCCGCGGGTGACGTCGACGCCGATGATGGGGCCCAGCTGGAAGGCGCGCATGACGTCGGCGGGAAAGTTCTTCATCACCGCCCCGTCGACCAGCACCGCCTCGCCGTCGGTCACCGGCGGCAGCACCCCTGGCAGCGAGATCGAGGCGCGCAGCGCCCGATGCAGCGCTCCGGTGCGATGCAGGTGATAGGCGCCCGAGGTCAGGTTCGACGACACGCAGAAGAACGGCAGCCACAGGTCGGCGATGTCGATGTCGCCGAAGTGCTCGTGCAGGCGGTCCTTGACCTTCTCGCCCCGGGTCATGGCGATCAGCGGAAAGGCGATGTCGTCCAGCGGGCTGGATTCCACGAAGGCCTGGCGGATCCGGGTCTCCATCTCGCCGTCGTCCCAGCCCATGGCCAGGCCCGCCGCGACGATGGCGCCCATCGAGGCGCCGCCGACGAAGTCGATGGGCACGCCCCGTTCGCGCAGCGCCTGGACGGCGCCGACATGGGCGTAGGCCCGCGCGCCGCCGCCGGAAAGGACGAGACCCACCGACTGGCCGGTCAGCACCCGGGCCAGGCGCTCGACGTCGGCCAGGCCGTTTTCGCGCAGGTGGAACAGGCGGGCCGCGTCGGTGGCCTCGACCCAGGCCTGCGAGCCCTGGGGCCGCTTGGCGGCGGGCGGCTGGATCAGGATCAGGTCGATCAGGCGCTGGGCCTGCAGCGGCCGCGAGGCGTAGGTCGGCAGCTCGCCGGGCGGCGGACGATCGCCGCGGCCGACCCGGAACAGCCGGTCGACCTGGCGGCCGACCACGTGCTTCCAGGCCGTCTCGTGCATCTCGGCGACGTACAGCACGAAGTCGTGGGTGCGCTCCACGCGGCTGAACCACTCGGTGGGGGCCAAGAGACTCTCGCCGCCCTCGACGGTGACCGCATAGCCCAGCGAGGCGATGCAGCGGGCGATGCGCTCGACGATCGGGCGGATGGGCGGGCCGTCGCTGGCGGCGATGAAGCCGTAGACCGACGGATCGCCGATGGAGGCGTGGGCGCCGGCCTGGCGGGCGCGGCGGATCATCAGCCGCGACAGCTCGATCATCACGTCGGGGTCCTGCTCGACCGCCTCGAAGAAGGCGGTGCGGGGCAGGGCCAGCACCTCGGAATCGCGCAGCGCCACCATGTGGGCCGAGTGAGGGGCGCCGGCGATCATCGCCATCTCGCCGGCCGGCTCGCCCGGGCGGATCACGCCCAGGAACTGCGGTTCCTGGCCCTCTTCGCGCCTGAAGGCGCCGAGGCGGCCGGTGCGCAGGAAGTAGAGGTGGTCGGAGGCCTCGCCGGGCGCATAGAGTAGGGAGCCGCCGGGCAGGGAGAACCAGGCGGCGTCGCCCTCGCGCCCTTCGCGCGCGAACAGCCGGGCCAGGGCCGTGTCGGCCATGAAGTCGGGTAGGGTGACCACGAGACGGACGCTAAACGGAACCGGCGAGCTTTGCCAATGAGGGTGAAATATCGTCGCTTTCGGAAGGAAACGGAAAAGGCTATGCCTCGCCTATGCCGAAGCTAAACACGCTTATTGACAAGAACAGCGCTTCGTTCGCGAAAAACGCTGCCCACAACACGGCCCTGGTGGAGGAACTGCGCGAAAGGGTCGCGACCGCGGCCCTGGGCGGCTCGGAGAGCGCCCGCAGCAAGCACGCCGCCCGTGGCAAGCTGCTGCCCCGCGAGCGCGTCGAGCGTCTGCTGGACCCCGGTTCGCCGTTCCTGGAGATCGGCCAGCTGGCTGCCTTCGACCTCTACAAGGGCGAAGCGCCGGGCGCGGGAATCATCGCCGGGATTGGCCGGGTCTCGGGCCGCGAGGTGATGATCGTGGCCAACGACGCCACGGTGAAGGGCGGCGCCTATTTCCCGATGACGGTGAAGAAGCACCTGCGCGCCCAGGAGATCGCCGAGCAGAACCGCCTGCCGTGCGTCTATCTGGTCGACAGCGGCGGC
>PJUJ01000617.1_pt1 | contig 13826 bp, 11 predicted proteins | sample 1512321 | NCBI WGS metagenome assembly PJUJ01 (sample SAMN08177669, study PRJNA422409) | Feces metagenome, whole genome shotgun sequencing project. | isolation source: Chicken feces enriched on filter paper: beechwood xylan treatment | host: Gallus gallus | place: USA: Madison | collected 2015-01-15 | reverse complement strand
TGCGATACAAGTTTTACCAGTCTCATCTAAGATTTCGTACGAAGTCTCCGCGTTGAACTTTAGACCTTTGTTATCTTTCAAAAATTTCAAGTATGCTTTTTTATTAAACGAATCATTGTTCGAAGTATTGCTGTATTCAAAATCTTCTGTCAACAAATATTTATTGTAGATATCCGAACCCAAAGTAGTCGCTTCTACATAAGTGATCAAGATCGCTTTAGAATTCATATTCTTCAATGGATTAGCATTAGGAGCTGCAAAAGAGCTTAATGATACGATCATTAATAATGCTGTTGCGATAGTTGATAATGTCTTTTTCATGGTTGTTATTGATTAATATTTTTAAAACTAAATTGTTGTTATCTTTTCTTTTGATACGCCAAAGGTAGGAAATAAATCGAGGCTGGAGAATTCGTTTTAGATGAATAGAGGGAGTTTTTCGGTGAATGAAGATAACAAGTCGGTGAATATTTTAACCGTAGTTTTCGATTTGTGATTTATTGCTGAAATTTTCCTGTTGGAAAATCTGAAGTTCCTTGACAACAAAAAAGGCCTACAAAACTGTAGACCTTGGATTGTAAATAAAGAACGCGATTTTTTATGGGTATGTTGTTTCTACTTTGCTGATTTTCCAGCCATCTTCTGTTTTATTTAAGGTGATAAAATCAACACGAGTAAAGTTGTCAAATTTCATAATGGCTTTAGCTACACAAGAGTTACCTGTTTCATCCAAGATTTGGTAATCGGTTTCGCAATCGAATTTCAGACCTTTTGTTGCTTTTAAATGTTGTAGGTATTGACTTCTGTTATACTTACTATTATTTGAAGTGCTTTTATATTCAAAGTCTTTAGCAAACAAAAATTTATTGAATTGATCAGTTCCCGAAACAATAGCTTCTACATAAGTAGTCATGATGGTTTTGCTGTCTTTGTCTTTTAATGGATTAATAGCTGCTGCGAATGAACTTAATGATACAATCATTAAAAATGCTGTTGCGATAGTTGATAATGTCTTTTTCATGGCTGTTATTTGTTTATTGTTGTATAATATTTTTGCTTTATTTTCTTTTGATACTCCAAAGTTAGGCTGATACGCCAGATAAGAGAATGCGTTTTAGACCAATGAGGGCTAGTTTTCGGTAAAGAGGCGAAATGATTCGGTGAAAATATTTAAATGATATTTACCCTCACTTGATAAGTGGTTTGTCGTTTTGCGATGTGCAGAAATAAAAAAGCCTGCATTACTGCAGGCTCCATATTAAACAAAAAACACCATTTACTAAGGATAAGTAGTCACTACTTTATTTACTTTCCAGCCATCTTTCGTTTTCTGCATTGTGATATAATCCACGCGTGTAAAATTTTCGAATTTCATCGTTGCTTTAGCTACACAGGATTTACCAACCTCATCCAAGATTTGATAATCTGTTTGGCAGTCAAATTTTAGACCTCTGGTATCTTTTAAAAATTTGAGATATTGTTTTCTCGAGAATTTGTCATTGTTAGCCGTATTTTGATATTCGAAATCTTCGGTAAATAAATACTTATTATACACGTCCGAACCTAATACGATTGCTTCTACGTAAGTCACCATGATGGCTTTACTATCCTTTTCTTTGAGTGGATTAATGTTTACGTTAGCAAATGAACTTAATGATACGATCATTAAGAATGCTGTTGCGATAGTTGATAATGTCTTTTTCATAGTAGATATTGATTAATTGCTGTTTTATAATTTTTGATTGCTTTGATGATTCAAAATTAATAGAGGACTGTCCTTAATTGAATAGTAATTAGATTAATAGGGGATAAAAATCGGTTAATAGTTTAGTGTTTTCGGTGAACGATTTTACCGTCAAGGAATGAAATGTAGAATTTCGTCCTCAATCTGAAAGTTAGTTAAAACCAAAGTTAGCGAGCGATTGTTATTCCTCTGTATATTTATTTTCTATACACTTAACTATAACAAGCACACTATGACTATGACATTAAAAAATGTAATCTCTGTATTAGCTATCTCATGCAGTTTGGCTATTGCTACAGTTTCTTGTAAATCTAAGGTGTCAGATGCGGATTTGAAATCTAGGATTGAAAGTATTGTAACCAGTACGCCAGGTGTTACTGTAGATGTAAAAGAAGGAGTCGTAACCTTATCGGGAACAGTAAATAGTGAAGCGGAGCGCGAAGCTATTGAAAATTCTGCAAAAGCTGTAGACAGCAAAAATATCAAATCAGTAGTTAATAATATTACAGTAAATGCACCCACAGTAGAAATAAATACGGATGATGCAGATCTTGCAGCTAAAGTAGTGGATGCTACTAAAGATTTCCCAACAGTAAAAGCGACGGTGAAAGATGGAATCATTACCGTAACTGGCACGCTAGAACAATCACGTGTACAAGTATTGAAACAATCGCTTGATGCCTTGTCTCCTAAAAAAGTGGATATAGCAGCTATTGAGATTAAATAATCACATTAAAAATTAAAGAAGATGGCTTTAACAACTAAATACCAAGCATTAATCGATATTGCTGAGGCATCTAATATTCAAGACCTTCAAGTAGTAGAACAAGAAGGAGTGCTACATATTCGAGGTACTGCACCAAATGCAGATGTAAAAAACAAACTTTGGGATGTTTATAATCAGTTAGATCCTAATTTTCTGTCGGGCGATGTTTTGATGCATGTAGATGTCTCTACTGCCGTAGAAGGTAGTCGTGCACGTGTCATTACACAAAACTCCAATCTGAATATTCGTAAAGGACCAGGAACTGATCAACCGATTGTAGGCAAAGCTGCTAAAGACGAAATTATTATTTTAATTAGCCGCGCTAATGATCAATGGTGGTTGGTACGCACCCAGGATGGGGAAGAGGGATATTGTTATGCACAGTATCTCGAACCTGTAGGATAAAAATAACGTTCTTTATAATATCCAAAGCGGATCTTCTAATCGTTGAAGATCCGCTTTTTTATTTTTATTCATTATTATTAGTCTGTTGATATATAAATGGTTAGAAAAAGCAGATAAAATTCAGTAAAACCAAATTAATCTATATTTTATCGATGAAATATTAAAGTTATTACATTATTACTTGTAAAATATTAAGAAAAAGCTATTTTTTTTGTAAATATTATTTTTTTTCCGAATTTGGTACAATTAATTATTTATAATAATGTCAATTCCTAAATGTGCATCTTATTCTGACCAAATGTTGCTTGCTGCTTTATGTGAAGGAGATGAAAGTGCATTCACTACAATTTATAATAGGTATTGGAAAAGACTTTTGGCTATTGCATACTCCAATTTAAAAGATAAAACACTTGCAGAAGAGGTTGTTCAAGAGGTGTTTATCTCGTTATGGAATAGGCGCTGTAATCTTCATGTAGCTTCTCTTGAAGCTTATTTGGCGACAGCGGTAAAATTCAGCACTTTTAAATCGATTCACAGAAATAAGAGACATGCTGAAATTGAGAACTCCATCTCTATTTCCGATGCTTATATAGCAGATGAAATTATTGAATCAAAGTTTTTAAAAGAATATTTGGAAGGTGTGATCGAAAAATTACCTAATAAATGTCGTTTAGTATTCAAATTAAGTCGTGAATCATATTTAACAAACAAAGAGATTTCTCAAAATCTTGCTATTTCAGAAAAATCCGTTGAAGCACATATTACCCGAGCATTAAAAGTATTGAAATATAATCTGCAAAGAGTTGGCATACTTGTCATATTGCTACTCCTGTCGTAATTTTTTTATTTCTAAAAATAGTATACTTATTTTATAGATTAAATAGTAATTAATTTTTAGATTTGTGAACTTTTTCTCCTTTCTGATATAGGGGTACACTTACCATTGTGGTACTATACTTTAGAACGATACCTATGGGAGAGAAAGAAAAATATATATTAATTGAAAAATATCTATCTGGAGAGGCTTCAGCAGACGAAATTGAGCAGTTGAATGAATGGTACATGCACACAGGAAGTGAAGAAATCATGTGGGAAAGTGAGGAAGAGTCGGAAGTAAGAGAGAGAATTTTTTCGGCAATACTAAATAAAACTTCATCATCTAGAAGATTAAAACAAAAAAGAATTTGGTATAGTGTTGCAGCATCTCTACTACTAGGACTGTCTATTTTTTCTTATCAACTTTTACGTACAGCAAATGATTCCAAGGCTAATTTAATTACGAAAGCATTGCCTGCGAAGGCAATTGAAAATAAATTCATTTTACTGCCCGATAGTTCTATTGTAATTCTAAAACCAGGAAGTGAATTAATTTTTCCTGAAGAATTTGTTGGAAAGGAACGTAAGGTGGAATTGACAGGGGAAGGCTATTTTGATATAAAACATAAGAATAATCAACCTTTTACTATTCAAACGGGAAAGGTAAAAACTACAGTTTTGGGTACAGCTTTTACAATAAAATCTATTAATGAAAGTGAGATAGAAGTCTTCGTGAATAGAGGTAAAGTAAGAGTTGAAAATGAAGAAAGAGAACTCGCAGTCCTAACTGAGAATCGTAAGTTAATTTACCATCCAACCCAAAACATACAAGAAGAGAAGCCGATTGTATTGGAAAATAATTTTGAGTGGGAGGATACAAATTTAGATTTCGATGGGTGGACATTTTCTCAGATTGCTAAAAAATTAGAACAGCGGTATGATGTTAAAATAAGTTTTCCGCAGGCTGAATTGGAACAATATCAACTTTCAGGAACTTTCTTAGGCATTCAAAATATAGACGAAATCTTGTCTATTCTATGTAGAACTAGTAGTAGTTCGTACAGTAAAATATCTAATAATACATATGAAATTAATATAAATCACAAAAACATTAACACTAAATAAAAAGAAATGAAAAAACTATACCAATTAAGATAGAATCCTTAAAAAACAAACTCCCTTCGCCGTAGGAAGTCAAAAGGGAGTCGTTGAGTATCAATTATTTTGTTTAATTAAACCCTATTACAAATAATGCAAAAAATATGGTTTTTTGCAAAAGGTAAGTACTACCTGCTTGCTTCCTTGCATAAACGTCCCAACTTCAAATTTCTTATGAAGGTCAAATTGATCTGTGCAGCATTGTCTGCAGTTACATTTAATGTATTAGCGTTACCCTCTTCGTATGGTCAAAATGTATATACCACCAAAGTAGAAGTAAATTATACGCAAGTATCTCTAAAGATGGCTTTACAGGATCTGAGCGAAAAGTCAGGATTATACTTTTTTTATCCATCTAAGGTGGTTGCTCAGTTTGCAAATGTTTCAGTTCCTACAAAACAGGGTACTGTTTCAGAAATATTAGATGAGCTATTAGTAGGAACATCTTTGGAATTTGAGCAAAGTGGTAAAAATGTTGTTTTATCCTTAAAAGAAACAAGAACTGCATTTAAATCTCAGCAAAGAGATATTAGTGGTATAGTCGTGAATGAATCAGGGACTCCAATTCCTGGTGTAACCATTGAGATAAAGGGTACATTCAAAAATACCAATACTATCAAACTATCCACAGCTACCGACCAGCACGGTCATTGGTCTTTAATTGTACCAGAAGGAGCTACATCTTTGTTGTTTAGTATGATGGGATATGATTCGCAATCTATAAAATTGGATGGAAAACCAAATTACCGAACTGTTCTGAAATTAGCCGATGCTAAAGAAATAGAGGATGTCGTAGTAACGGGGATATTCACGCGCTCGGCAAATACTTATACAGGAGCAGTAACGAGCATAAAAGGTGAAGACCTAATTAAAGCTGGTAATACTAATATTATTGCGAGTTTGAAGAATATCGATCCCTCATTTATGGTAGTTGATAATCTTTCTGCTGGTTCTAACCCGAATGCTACGCCAACTATCCAAATGCGTGGTCAAACTGGCTTCTCGGATATCACTAGTGAGCAAAATAATCCAAATCAGCCCTTATTCATTTTAGATGGTTTTGAAACTACGCTGACGAAAATTTTGGATTTGGACATCAATCAAGTGCAATCTGTGACTTTATTGAAAGATGCGACAGCAAAAGCGATGTACGGTGTTAAAGCTGGTAATGGTGTAGTCGTTGTAGAAACGAAACGTCCAACTCAAGGTAAATTGCGAATTTCTTATAATGGAAATGCCAATATCGAAGCACCAGATTTGACAAGTTACAGTTTAGCTAATGCGACTGAGAAAATCGCTATTGAACGTTTAGCTGGATTATATACAGCGCAGGATGGAAGCATCTTGACACAAATTGCTTTAGATAAAACCTTGTCTGAAGTTTTGAAGAAAATTGAGATTGGCGTCAATACGGATTGGTTGAATCAGCCTTTGCGTGTAGGACTGAGTCAACGTCATTCCTTACAATTTGATGGTGGTGATCAAAGCTTATTGTATAATGTCAATTTGATGTATAATAATGTAGCAGGGGTCATGAAAGGTTCGGATAGAAGAACATTGAGTGGAAGTCAGACTTTAATCTACCGTAAGAACAACTTCCAATTTCGCAATAAATTGGATATAGATAATAACAATAGTTTTAACTCTCCTTATGGAACATTTGATCAGTTTGCATTAATGAATCCATATCAACCATTGGTGGATGAGTACGGAAATTTACAACGTTATGGTATATATGGCTTGCGTAGTCAAGCAAATCCACTTTGGAATGGATCGGTGAGTACAGAGGATAAATCAAATTATACAACGATTACCGAAAATTTCTATGCAGAATATCGTGTGCAGCCTCAATTAAGATTGACCTCACGTTTAGGTGTACGTAAGAATATCACTGGTTCGGATAATTTCAAACCAGCTTCGCATACTGATTTCTTCTCGTATTCTGCGGACAATCTTTATAAAGCTGGCCGCTATGTACGTGGAGAAGGAGTTGACAATTCATTGTATTTGGACTTAGGTGCTGATTATAATTTTTCGAAAGGCAAACATCAGTTCTTTACCAACTTTATGGCGAGTTTAGCCAATTCTAGTTCTGATACTAAAAGATATCAAGCGGAAGGTTTCCCAAGTGAAGATTTAAAACACATCGCTTCGGCAGTAAGTTATTATGGAACAAAACCTATCGGTGAAGAATTTATAATTCGCTCTTTAGGTGTTATTGGATCATTGAATTATTCTTATGACAACAGGTATTTATTTGACGGTAACTACCGTTTGAATGGTTCTTCAGAATTCGGTGCTGATAAGCGTTGGGGAAGTTTTTGGTCTACAGGTCTAGGTTGGAATGTTCATAATGAAGGTTTTGCACAAGAATGGGATTGGTTATCAATGTTGAGATTGAGAGGTTCAACAGGTTTTACCGGTACGCAAGGCTTTAGCACATTTGATGCCTTATCTACTCTGAAATATTACACAGACAGCCAATATGATGGTAAGATAGGTTCATTCTTACAAGGGTTAGCGAATCCTGATTTGCAATGGCAAAAGAAATATGATAACAACTTTGGTGTCGATTTCTCCATCAAAAATGGCGTATTATCAGGTCGTTTTGAATTGTATGAAGCGACGACAAAAGGGTTAATCACTACAGTGACTACACCACAATCGATGGGTTTCACTTCGATGGTTGCAAATCTAGGGGAGGCCCAAAACAAAGGTTTTGAAGCTTACTTAACATCAAAAGTTTACAACAATCCAAGCGAGTATAGTTTTGTAAATATATTTGCTTCGGTAGCATCTAATGAAAATAAGCTAATCAAAGTAGCAAATGCCTTGAAAGCTAAAAATGAAAAAAGTGATAATGATTTAAATAATGATGCTTCGCTCACTTCACTTGCTGTTCGCTATGAAGAAGGTGCATCTATGAATGCTATTTGGGCAGTTCCTTCATTAGGTATTGATCCAGAAACAGGTCGTGAAGTATTCTTGAATAAGGATGGTTCAAAAACTTATAGCTGGAATAGCCTGAATCAAGTGGTAATTGGAGATTTATTGCCTAAATATTCGGGCAACTTCGGTATCAATGGTGAATATAAAGGTGTTGGATTTAGTACGACATTCACTTGGCAGCATGGAGGTCAATTGTATAATACGACTTTGTTAAATAAAGTAGAGAATGCAAGTATTTACTCTAATGTGGATACACGTGTGATGAGTAGCCGTTGGTCAAAACCAGGTGATGTAGTCCAATTTAAATCCATAGCAGATGAATCGTACACACAACCTACAAGTCGTTTTGTGCAGGATAACAATATCCTAAGATTGGCTACACTAAATGTATATTATGATTTCCGTCATACTGGATTCTTAAAGAAAAGTAGATTGGAGCGTTTGAGAACAACTTTCTATATGAATGATGTATTCACATTATCATCGATCAATATAGAAAGAGGTACAGAGTATCCGTTTGCGCGTACTTTCATGTTCTCTATTCAAGCAGGTTTTTAACAGTTAAACATATAAAAGAACAGTAATATGTTAATGAAAAAGATATTAGTGGGATTGGCGCTTACAGCAACACTTAGTTCATGTGAAAAGTGGTTTGACGTAAGACCATCGTCTATTGCGTTGGCAACGCAACATTTTGAAAGGGAGTCAGGCTTTAATGAGCAATTGATAGGTGTATATACGAAGATGGCCTCGTCTAGTCTTTACGGTGTTAATATGAGCTTTGGCTTTGCAGAGGTCTTGTCTCAGAATTATGATTTGAATAGTGGTAATATTTATTATCCTACAGCGCAATATCAATACAATAATGCGGATGTAAAATCAAAAATTGAAACTATATGGACAAATTCATACAATGCTATTGCGAATTTGAATGTCATGTTGGAACATTTTGATAAGGTTTCACCAACAATTTTCTCAGGTGATAATTTTAGTATTTACCAAGCAGAAGCATTGGGATTACGTGCGTTTTTGCATTTTGATTTGTTGCGGTTATTTGGAACTTCCACTGCTGCTGGAGGTGCAAATATCGCGGGGATTCCTTATGTGAGTACATATTCAAATGCTATTACACCGATGAGTACAAATGCAGAAGTCATTTCAAAAGTTAAAACGGACTTGTTAAAAGCATTAGAACTTTATGGAAATATTGATTCGAATAACCAAAACAGATTCAATAGATATGCGGTACTCGCAACTTTAGCGCGTGTATACCAATGGGAAGGTGATTTGGATAAAGCCAAAGCGACTGTAGAAGAACTGCTGCAGAAAGACGATCTATTTTATTGGGTTCATTATACGACTATGGAGTCTCAGCATGAGTACGAATGGGACAAAGTATTCAGTACAGAAGCGATCTTCCGCCTCTCCATAAAAGATTTGGATGATGTGGTTAACGAATATTTCGTTACATCTGCAAAGGCTTCACAGTTGTTAAATATATCAACAACAAAGATGGATCAAATTTTTGAAGTAACTTCTAAAGGTTATGGTGGTGATTATCGATTTCGTAATAATTATCAATTCTTTGGGTCAACACAATATTTCAGCAAATTCTATCAATTCGAAAATAGCAGGTATAAAGATTTATTGCCTTTGATACGTTTGGGGGAGATGTATTTGATATTAGCGGAAGCAGAATTGAAAACAGACAAAGAAGCTGCGGTAGAGAGACTTAATACAATTCGAGAGCACAGAGGTACATTGGGAAATACACCATTGGAAGCAGCTAATATGACAGAGGCACAGGTGCAAGATGAAATCTATAAAGAATACCGTAAGGAAACAATCGGCGAGGGCCAGCTTTTTTATTACTATAAAAGATTGAATAAGGAAAATATCCCAGGGGCGGCTGTCAATCCAAGAAGTATCTATAAGTTGCCTCTACCTGATAATGAAATTGAGTTCGGTAATAGATAAAAAAGGAAATGAATAGATTATATATTTTAGGGATAATACTCCTACAATTTGCATTTTTTGCGTGTAAAAAGAATGAAACACATACCTGGATAGGAGAAGATTACGGTCGAATCGAAGGCCCAAAAGAATGGACACTTTCTACAGATTCTATTCGTTTTAGTTTTGCTACCTTCCAGAGTGTAGTACAGGATTATGAGTTTTTAGCCAAAGTGTATATCACAGGAAAAGTAGCTGATTTTGATCGAAAAGTAGGGATTTCTGTCGATACAAAAGGTACTACCGCTGTTGCAAATCAATATGAGATCCCATCGACAGTTGTTATTCCCAAAAACGAACACTTTGCAGTATTGCCTATCAAAATCAAAAGAACAGCTGATTTGGCACAAAAAGCGGTTCGATTGAAGATTACATTAAATGATCGAGAGGAAATAAAGCCAGGCACTACTGATTGGAATAATTTGAGTATTATTTGGTCTGACATCTTAATGAAACCTAATAATTGGGATAATTTAACTGAATTTTTCAAAGATTACAGTGATACCAAATATCGATTTATCATTGATATCTTACAAATTGCGGACTTTACGTACGGACAATCAAATGGTATGACTTGGGGAGAAATGAACAACTATAGATTGCAGGTTATCCAAGCATTGCAAGAATACAATGCAGCGCACCCAGGCAATCCATTGACTGATGAAAATAATCAATTGGTAACTTTTTAATCGGGATTATGAAAAACAAAATAATATGTTTAATCGCATTGATTTCTTTCTTCCATTCTTGTATGAAGGATAAAGGAAATTATGACTATAATTTTGACTTAGAGCCAGAACTTACGATCGATACTCTTCCAGGGCAGATGCCTGAGTTGTATAAAACATGGGATGTAGGTGCTAAAATCACTTATGAACCAAAAGTAGAATACAAAAATGGCAATGAGAAAAACTTGACTTATACCTGGTTTGTAATGAATTATGTATACAGACAAGAACAGGTGGGTAATTCTTTGCAATATCCTGCTCCAGATACAATTTGTACCACGAAGAAATTGGACTATGTAGTGGATTTGACTCCAGGTAATCAATATCAATTGCATTTAACAGTGCGTGATACGGTAACAGGAATTTCTGTTTCAAAACAGTTCTCCAGTTTCCTGCCTATTCCATTGCCAGACGACAATTATTCAGGCTTATTCTGTTTGTATGAGAAAGATGGAAAAACAGATATAGATGTGTTGCAATCACCACGTGCTATGATTCTAGGTTCTAACATTTATAGAAATGTATACAGTAAGAGTAACCCAACAGCTCCATTGACTGGAAAACCAGTGATGTTGGAATACTCTTATACAGGCAGATGGTTTTACATCTTTACGGAAAATCAAGGCTTGCGTGTAGCACCTACAGGTTTGCAGGTGATGGATACTTGGGAAAATGGTATGTTTTATAATGCACCGACCACTTATAAACCTCAACGTTTCATGTCTTTAAATAATACAGATTTCTTGATTAATAATGGGAAGCTACATGTATTATATGCTTCCATCGCAGGAGATCGTAAATTTGCCAATCCCATAATTGAAAGAGGAGAGTTATCTCCATTTTTAAGTTCTTCGACGATAAATACGTACAGACCAGTTACAGGGGCTATTTCAGCTTACCAAATCGTATTCAACAAGACAAAAGGTGCATTCCAACCGTTCTATAATAAAGGTGTAAACTTTGGTCAATTCAATTCACCAACTCCTGATGTGTTATTTAATGTCAATAAAGTAGAAGGTGATCCGGTATATATTAATACGGTTAATGGTGGCGAAACAGCAGCGATAATGAAGTTAAATAACGGTAAATATATGTTGAATGTAGCGCGTTTCTATGACGTCGTAGACGATGGCAAATTGACTAGATATTATAAACCATTGGATGGATTACAAGATTTGGCCAATGCCAAAGTATTCGAATCCGGCTTAGGTGGTCCAGCTATTTTTTATGGTGCAGGCAACAAAGTTTATTCTTACTCGTATACTACTGGTCAAACGACTTCTAATTTGATCTGGGAAGGAGAAGCTGGTGATGAAGTGACTTGTATGAAAATTTTACCTACAGGCGGTTATCCTTCTGGTGGTCGTGTCCTTTGGATCGCAGTATGGAATGAAGCTAAAAATGAAGGTAAAATCATTGATTGTGAAATCAATCCTGTTTCTGGATTATTGGAATTACAAGTTTCGGCTTGGGTAGGCGTAATGGAAAACCCGACTGTCACTACAGGTTTTGGAAAAGTAACACAAATGATGATCAAAACGATGTATGATTAATAGCTTGACTACTATTGATTCAATTAGATATTAAATTGAAAATATAAGATTATGAATATAAAATTAACAATTGCGCTGGTATTGACATCAGGATCATTGTTTGCACAAACAGCAACAAATCATGATGTAAAACGTATAAATGAAGTGGCTGAAAATGGAACGTTAGCTCAAAAGGAAGCATTAATTTCAGAATTGCTTACAGAAACTAAAAAATCGAAAGATCCTAACCGTTTGGAAACAATCAGCAATTATTTATATTATTTGGGTAGAGAAAATAGTTCAGACTCACTTCGTAATATTGTTGCTAAGAAATACCCGAAAAGCCAAATTGCGCGTTCGCAATACATCACGAATGTGTATTACAAACAAGAATCTGCACAAGCTAAAGAGAAAAGCTGGAAACAATTGATTAAGCAATGGCCTATACCGAAAACAGAGGAAATCAAAATTGCATACGACTATGTTTTAGGTGATTTGACAAGAACATTCGCGAATGAAGGTAATAAAGTGAAAGCATTGGAATATCTTGATCAAATGAATGAGCGTTTTTGGAGAGCACAAGGGTATATTCCTGTAGCAAATACTTTCTTGCAACAAGGAGATACGATTGCGGCATTGCCTTTGATTCAAAAATCAATAGAAGATGCAGAATACTATATAACTTTGCCAAAAGAACAACAAGACAATCGTTCTGGTTTTGCTGCAGTAGGTTATCCCGGATATGTATCTCAATTGGCAGATATTTACAGTAAGCAAGGTAAGCATGAGGATGTTTTGCCTTTAATAGAACGTGCTATAGCTTTAGCACCCAATAGTGCTTCTAACTTTAGTTCAGCTTATTTTAAAGCGTTACAAAATGCAGGTCGAAATTTGGAAGCCTTGCAGCAATTAGAGCTGATCTACAAAAAAGGTACGTTTACTTACAAACCAAATATGAAAGAGTTGTATACAGCTTTGAATGGATCTGACAAAGGTTTTGATGCATACATTGCCCGATTGGATAAAGATGTGGTGAAAAGTATACAAGAGCATATCGGCCAATATGCTACATCTCAGGCTTTACCAGATTTCGAATTATTGAATCTAAAAGGTGAGAAAGTATCTTTGGCAAGTCTTAAAGGTAAAGTATTGGTGTTGGATTTTTGGGCGACTTGGTGTCAACCATGTATACGTTCTTTCCCTGGCATGAAAGCCGCGCAAGATTTGTATTTGAATGACAAAGATGTACAGTTCTTGTTCATTAATACGTGGGAACGCGATAAAAATTATAAAGAGAATGTAGCAAAATTCATTTCTACAAATAAATATCCATTCGAGGTATTGTATGATGACCAAAAAGATCCTGAAACAGGTAAAGTATTAGCTGCTAAATTGGGGGTAAACGGTATTCCTGCAAAATTTATAGTGGATAAGGAAGGAATTATTCGATATGCCTTGACAGGTTCTTCATCTGATATTGATTATATCAAATTGGAAATGAAAGAATTGATAGAGTCTGTTAAACAACCGAAGAAAAGTTAACATTCAGTTATCTATATACTTGTAAACCCCAGCTGTATAGCTGGGGTTTATTGTTGTGCGCCCGGCATGGGCGATAACTCTAGGGTGCAAGTCCCGAACACGCCATTACAGTTGGAAGTGTTAGCCGAAGGCAAGGGTGTCCACCGTGAGGTGGAATCTGAAGGAAGCCTCAG
>PJUJ01000616.1_pt1 | contig 13855 bp, 14 predicted proteins | sample 1512321 | NCBI WGS metagenome assembly PJUJ01 (sample SAMN08177669, study PRJNA422409) | Feces metagenome, whole genome shotgun sequencing project. | isolation source: Chicken feces enriched on filter paper: beechwood xylan treatment | host: Gallus gallus | place: USA: Madison | collected 2015-01-15 | reverse complement strand
TGGGTAGAAAGCATCCTGATATCCGTTAAAGCTTAATTTAAGATACAAAAAAAGGAGTAGAAAATGCACTTTCCACTCCTTTTTTTTTGGCCCAATATAAAAGGGGACTTTTTCAGTGCCCTCTCTATTTAGACAAGCCTTTTTTATCGTAAAGAATAATCTTAAGCGTGAACGTCTTCTTGACGGAAAATTTTAGCTGTTAAGTATTCTCTGTTTAATCTTGCGATATTAGTCAATTTGATACCTACTGGACATTCAGCTTCACAAGCACCTGTATTAGTACAGTTACCAAAACCTTCTGCATCCATTTGATCAACCATCGCTTGAGCACGCTCATAACGTTCAGTTTGACCTTGAGGTAATAATGCAAATTGAGACACTTTAGCTGATACGAACAACATAGCTGAAGCGTTTTTACAAGCTGCCACACAAGCACCACAACCGATACAAGTAGCAGATTCGAAAGCCTCGTCAGCGATACGTTTTGGAATAGGAATAGCGTTAGCATCAGGTACACCTCCAGTGTTTACGTTTACGTAACCACCAGCTTGTTGGATACGATCGAACGCTGTACGGTCTACTGCTAAGTCTTTCAACACAGGGAAAGCTGCGGCTCTCCAAGGTTCGATTACGATAGTTTGACCATCGTGGAATGAACGCATGTGCAATTGACAAGTTGTAGTGCCTTGATTAGGACCGTGCGGACGACCATTGATTACCAATGAACACATACCACAGATACCTTCACGACAGTCGTGATCGAAATATATAGGGTCTTCACCCTTACGAGTCAAATCGTCATTTACGATATCAAGCATTTCTAAGAATGACATATCATCCGCGATATTGTTTGCTTGAATAGTCACGAATTGACCTGTTGATTTATCATTTTTTTGACGCCAAACTTTTAGCGTTAAATTCATGTGATTACTCATATCTATATATGATTTGAGATTTGAGAGCTTAGATGTGAGACAGAAGAAAATCTAATATCTCACATCTGATATCTCAGACCTATTTATAACTTCTTTGTGTTAACTTAACGTTTTCGAATACTAACTCTTCTTTGTGAAGAACTTCTGGTTGACCTTCTCCTTTGTATTCCCAAGCAGCTACGTAAGTGAAGTTTTCGTCATCACGTTTAGCTTCACCTTCTTCAGTTTGAGATTCAAGACGGAAGTGACCACCACAAGACTCAGCACGGTTCAAAGCATCGTCTACCATCAATTCACCTAATTCGATGAAGTCAGCTACACGACCAGCTTTTTCCAAAGACATATTCATTTCTTCGTTCTCACCTAATACGTTAGCATTAGTCCAGAATTCTTTTTTCAAGTCTTGAATTAAGCCTTTAGCTTTTGTTAAGCCTTCAGCAGTACGCGCCATACCACAGTATTCCCACATGATGTGACCTAATTCTTTGTGGATATCATCCACAGTCTTAGTACCACGAAGTGATAATAATTTGTTGATGTTTTCTTCTACCTCTTTACGAGTTTGCTCGAAAGCAGGGTGATTTTTATCAACAGGAGCGAAACTTCCTAAGTTAGCTAAGTAGTCACCTACAGTGTAAGGGATTACGAAGTAACCATCTGATAAACCTTGCATCAACGCAGAAGCACCTAAACGGTTAGCACCGTGGTCAGAGAAGTTAGCCTCTCCTAAACAGTATAAACCTGGTACTGTAGTCATCAAGTTATAGTCAACCCATACACCACCCATTGTATAGTGAACAGCAGGGTAGATACGCATTGGTTGTTTGTATGGATTTTCGTCTGTGATTTTAGCATACATGTCAAATAAGTTACCATATTTAGCACGTACAGTATCTTCACCCATACGGTTGATAGCATCAGCGAAATCCAAGAATACAGCGAATCCAGTTTTACCAACACCACGACCATCATCTACCATTTCTTTCGCGTTACGAGAAGCTACGTCACGAGGTACTAAGTTACCGAATGAAGGGTATTTACGCTCTAAGAAGTAATCTCTGTCCTCTTCTTTGATGTCAGCAGGTTTTAATTCACCTTTACGTAATTTAGCTGCTAATTCTTTTGTTTTAGGAACCCATACACGACCATCGTTACGTAATGACTCAGACATCAACGTTAATTTTGATTGGTGATCACCAGTAACTGGGATACATGTAGGGTGGATCTGTGTGTAACAAGGGTTTGCGAAGAATGCACCACGTTTGTGAGCTCTCCAAGAAGCTGTTACGTTACATCCCATTGCATTTGTAGATAAGAAGAATACGTTACCGTATCCACCAGTACACAATAATACAGCGTGACCTTCGTGTGCTTCGATTTTACCCGTTACTAAATCACGAGTGATGATACCTTTAGCTTGACCATCGATTTTTACTAAATCCAACATCTCGTGACGAGTGTAAGATTTAACTTTTCCTTTGTGGATTTGACGGTTCAAAGCGGAGTAAGCACCTAATAATAATTGTTGTCCAGTTTGACCACGTGCGTAGAACGTACGGGAAACCTGAGCACCACCGAATGAACGGTTATCTAATAAACCTCCGTATTCACGAGCGAAAGGAACACCTTGTGCCACACATTGGTCGATGATATTTACTGAGTTTTCAGCAAGACGGTATACGTTAGCCTCACGAGCACGGTAGTCACCCCCTTTGATCGTATCGTAGAATAAACGGAAAACAGAGTCACCGTCATTTTGATAGTTTTTAGCAGCGTTGATACCACCTTGAGCAGCGATAGAGTGCGCACGACGTGGTGAATCTTGGTAACAGAAAGTTTTTACGTTGTAACCAAGCTCTGCTAATGAAGCAGCTGCAGAAGCACCTGCTAATCCTGTACCTACTACGATAATAGTAAACTTACGTTTGTTGGCAGGATTCACCAACTTCATGTTGAATTTATGTTTTGACCATTTCTCGGCTAATGGGCCTGCTGGTACTTTAGAATCTAACATATCTTTATTTTTAAATAGAGATTACAAACCTTTGAAAAAGAAATACAATGGCATTGCAGCGAATGCAATAGGGATAATCACACCGAATACCCAAATACCTACTGACTTAACGAATCCAATATATCTTCTGTGGTTGAAACCTATAGTTTGGAATGCAGATTGGAAACCATGAATTAAGTGGAATGCCAACGCAGCCATAGCTACTACGTATAATAATACGATGAAAGGATTTTGGAATGTATAAGCTACTTGCTTGTACAAATCTTTTGTTTGAACAGTTTCTACACCATTGTTTTCGAAGATTTTAACACCATCGTAAGTTGCAGGTAATTCGTCTGAAGAAATTGTTTGACGGTTTCCTGTTGCTACTTCTGTGTTGTACTCGATGTAAGGTGTAGTACCGAATTTGTATTGGTACCAGAAGTTTTGCATATGTGTAGCTAAGAATACTAAAATAATAGTACCTAAGATACCCATATTGCGTGAGTTCCACTTACTGTTTTCATTACCTGCAGATTGGTTGTAACCAATAGGTCTTGCTGCCTTATTCTTTGTTGTCAAGATTAATGCGTAGACAGCGTGAATGATAATAGAAGCATAAAGTAAGTATGAAACTACTTTAATAGGAGCGAAGTGCGTCATGAAATACGCATAATTGTTGAATGCATAGCCTTCGTCATTCTTAAATAACTGTAAGTTACCAATCAAGTGGATTACCAGGAACGAACATAAAAATAGTCCTGTTAAGCTCATGATTAATTTCTTACCTAGAGAAGAACTAAATAGCGGCTTTGATTTACTACTCATTATCCTTTAATGTTTAAATTTTTCTTGCAAAAGTACCTAATCATTTATTAAAATGACTTTAAACACATAAAAAAGATATAATTTAGAATTGTTCTAAGTAATCTCTTTTGTAGATTAACACGTACCTTCATTTACCAAAAAAGGTTCACTTTATTCGGTGAACCTTTTAATTAAATAATATAGATTTTAAAACAAACTATAACCAACACTGATAGTCCATAGATTTAAGGTTTGCTTACCGGCAGTTTCGTTTCTGCTGATATTACCTAAACCGTATTCATAACGTAAATCCACGATCAATTTACTGAAGTCAATTCCTGTCCCTACTACTAATGAAGAAAATTTATCTTTGTAATTTTTCAATCCTTCATTTATAGTACCTGTTACGTTGTCTTTATACGAGTTATTTTCATCTACTACAAACGAGAATAATGGGCCTGCTTGTAATTTCAATTTAATAGGGCCTACTGGAAATTTAGTTCCTAATAAAATAGGCACGTCGATATTCGTGAATTTCAAGTCGCCTTTTACAAAGTCGCTTCCTGCATTATCTGCATCAGGATGAATAGTAGCACTTTTGCTCGTAAAATATGCCTCTGGCTGAATATGGAATTGATTTCCACCAATTCTTCCCCAAATACCTGCTAAATAGCCTACACTATTGTTATTATCAAAGATGCTTTTATCTGTTTTCAAAGTCGCGACATTAAAGCCTGCCTTTACCCCAAGCTTTAGATCTTGTGCATTTGCAGAAAATGTGCATGCACTAGCGACGAATAATCCTAATAATATTGCTTTTTTCATATTATAAATGTTATTTTAGTCAGTAAAATTATAAATTCATTCATTAAATTATGTCAGGCCTTAAAATTACTAATTCCGATTGGGAAATTCTTAAAATAAAGCTTCAACGCAAATATAATCATTTGTCTGCTGATGATCTTTCGTATAATGAAGGGGAAGAACGCCAACTTATTAATAGATTATCAAAACGTTTGAAACGTACCCAAGAGTATATTATCTTCACACTCTCAAAACAATTAGCAGATCTTTCAAGTAATAGATTGTAACAAGTAAAATGGAAATTAGTTGGGCGGATTTTGAAAAAGTTGATTTAAGAGTAGGAACGATACTAGAAGTGAATGATTTTCCAGAGGCTCGCAAGCCTGCTTATCAACTGCAAATAGATTTTGGTGAAGAGATCGGGATTCGTAAATCCAGTGCACAGATCACTAAACATTATACCAAGGAAGAATTGGTCGGAAGACAGATTGTAGCTGTAGTAAACTTTCCAAGAAAACAAATCGGAAAATTTATGTCCGAGTGTTTAGTTACAGGTTTTGCTGACGAAAATGGCGATATTGTTTTGACTAGTGTAGAACGAGAATTGCCGAATGGGGCAAAATTAATGTAGCATGAGAATATATAATTTTGAAGAGGGAGCAGAAAGTGTTAATGTAGATGAAATCTATATGAAGGAAGCTTTTAAGCTTGCCCAAAAAGCTTATGAAGAAGATGAAGTGCCAATAGGCGCGGTAATAGTATCTCAGGGTAAGATAATAGGAAAGGGATACAACCTCACAGAACGTCTCAATGATGTGACTGCACATGCTGAAATGCAAGCTTTCACAGCAGCAGCAAATTTTTTAGGAGGTAAATATCTAAAGGATTGCACCTTGTATGTAACCGTAGAACCCTGTGTAATGTGTGCCGGAGCTTCATATTGGACACAAATATCTCGTATTGTTTACGGAGCAAAGGATGAGAAACGTGGATATGCTTCTGTAAATCCGAAAATAATGCACCCCAAAACACTAATTACATCAGGTATCATGGAGGCCGAGTGTAGTGAGCTGATGAAAAGATTTTTCAAAAGCAAACGATAAACTTTTTCACAAAATGGCATTAAAATGAAACATTACGACTGACGAATTGTTATATTCGTATTGTATTTTAATATTAAAATTCGATAATTAAAAAATAAGTAACTATGGCATTTGAATTAGAAGCGTTACCATACGCAAATGACGCATTAGAACCACATATTGATAGAGAAACGATGGAAATCCATCATGATCGTCACCACCAAGCTTATGTTGACAACTTAAACAAAGCTATTGCTGGTACAGACGCTGAAAATGCTTCTTTAGAAGATATTTTGGCTAACATTAGCAAATACCCAGCTGCTGTTCGTAACAACGGTGGTGGTCACTATAATCACAAATTATTCTGGTCTATTTTAGGACCAAACGCAGGGGGTGAGCCTACTGGTGAATTAGCGGATGCTATAAATGAAGCTTTCGGTTCATTCGCTGAATTGAAAACTCAATTGCAAAATGCAGGGGCTACTCGTTTTGGTTCTGGTTGGTCTTGGTTAATCGTTACTACTGAAGGTAAATTAGCTGTAACTTCTACACCTAACCAAGATAACCCATTAATGGATGTAGCAGAAGTAAAAGGTACTCCAATCTTAGGTATTGATGTGTGGGAGCACGCTTATTACCTAAAATATCAAAACAAACGTCCAGCCTATTTAGATGCAATCTTCAATGTAATCAATTGGGATGCAGTAGCAGCAAACTACATAGCAGCTAAATAATTTGGATCTTATACAAGATTTGAAAAGGCGACATCGATGTATGTCGCCTTTATTATTTAATTTCGTGGGGATATGAAAATTTTTAGAATAATCATATTGAGCATTTCAATATTCGGTATGTTATCTTGTCAAAGCAAGGCCAAACTGAATAAGGAATACGTAAAAATAGAAGGAAGTAAAATGGAAAATAGAGAAGTTGCAATTTTAGCAGGAGGCTGTTTTTGGTGCATTGAGGCGCCGTTGTTGTTATTAGATGGTGTAGATACCGTAGTTTCGGGTTACATTGGTGGTGATGTGGAAAATCCTACATACGCTCAGGTTTGTACAGGAATGACAGGCCATGCGGAAGCCGTAAAAATAACTTATGACACGACTAAAATTTCATTTGATGAATTATTAGAAGTGTTTTTTACAATGCATGATCCTACGCAATTGAATCGTCAGGGTAATGATATTGGAACACAATACCGATCAGCGATTTTCCCAATTAACCAAGAGCAGGAAGAAAAATCCCGTTATTATATCAATGAATTGAATAAATCGGGGGCTTACGATTCTCCATTGGTTACTACAATAGAAAAAGCAGATAAATTCTATCAAGCGGAAGATTATCATCAAAATTACTACAATAACAATCCAAATGAGATGTACTGTCAGTTGGTAGCACGTCCAAAAGTCGAAAAAGTAAAGAAAGTTTTCGCGAATAAACTAAAGAACAAGTAGATTCGACGCATGAAACCGATTCAATTTACTGTTTCTGTTTACGGTGAAGGTGTTTTTGCTGTATTGGAAGACAAAAAAGAGAATTTTTACAACTATTATCATCGCCATGATGAAGCGCAGGTGACGTATATCCTACGAGGAAAAGGAACGATAATGGTTGGTAATGTCATGCAGTCTTTCCAATCTGGAGATATTTTCGTTCTGAAGCCGAATGAACCGCATATGTTTGATCGGGAAGTAGAAACAGAAGAAGAGAAAGGGGATATTCACGCCATACATATTTTTGTCAATCTCGAGCGGATGAAAAAATTGTATCACATCCCCGAATTTGAATCGGTTCGTGATTATTTGCAGGAATTGCATACCTCCAAAATGTTGGATCGTGCTATTTCCGAATCGATTATGCATTTTTTTACCAACCTTATGGTAAAGACGGGAATGCCTCGCTTCACTGAATTTTTACAATTGCTTCATGCTTTGACCCAGCATCGAAATGATGCCATATCATTGTATTCGGGAGTGCGTGATATGAGTTATTCGGATAAAGATGGCGTGCGCATAAGTCAGGTTTATAAATATACCTTTGATAAATACCAGGAGGATATTTCGGTGGATCAAGTAGCTTCTTTGGTGCATATGACACCTACTTCGTTTTGTAAGTTTTTCAAAAAGCATACAATGAAAACGTACATCACGTTCTTAAATGAGGTGCGCATTGAGAAAGCTTGTCAAATTTTACTCAATAACAAATCAGAAAATATAGCTGAAGCTGCTTTTCAAGTTGGCTTTAATAATATTGTTCACTTCAATCGTGTCTTCAAAGCGATTACCAAAATGTCACCAAAAAAATATATTCAAGCGCATAGCTTAGAGATATAAAAATTCTTTAAGCTATTATTTTAGTAAGTCATAGAATGCAGTAAGAATTCTAAACCTCGATTGAATCGGTTATATAGTTAGAGATTCCTCCTATTGTCGGAATGACGAGGTTTATTAATGTCATTTCGAACGGAACGGAGTGTAGTGAGAAATGTGAAATTTGGAGATTTAAACTTCAGTACTTCTATTTAGCACTTCATAGACTTCTCCTTATGTCGAAGTGACGCTAAAAAAGGTATCTGGACACCACTTTTTATTTTTTAATTTTGACTTCTTAATTTTACCTCATAAACCTAAATTAGCTTGAATTTCAATAAAATTCAATTACTTATCTATTGATTTGATAGAATATGTTTATTCATGGATAAATAGAGTAAAGCCATGCGCATACTTTCTATGTAAATTTACATTCAAATAAATACGATTATGTTAAAAGGATTTTTCAACGTTCCGGCTCCTGTTAATGAGCCAGTATATACATACGCTCCAGGTACCAAAGAGCGTGCATTATTGAAAGCTGCAATTGCGGAAGCAAGAGCGCAAGAAATTGATGTTCCGATGTACATCGGAGGTGCAGAAGTGCGCACAGAAAATAAAGCTAAACTTACGCCTCCACACGATCACCAACATGTATTAGGATATTATTCTCAAGGTACAAAACAACATGTTACGGACGCTATCAACGCAGCATTAACAGCTAAAAACGATTGGGAAAACTTAGCATGGGAGCAACGTGCGGCTGTTTTCTTGAAAGCAGCGGAGTTGATTTCTACGAAATACCGTTACAAATTAAATGCTGCTACGATGTTAGGCCAATCTAAAAACCCTTATCAAGCAGAGATTGATTCAGCATGCGAAATCGTAGATTTCTTACGTTTCAATGTTAAATACATGTCTGAAATCTACCAACAACAACCTCCAGCAAATAGCAAAGGTGTATGGAACCGTGTAGAGCAACGTCCTTTAGAAGGTTTTATTTTTGCACTGACGCCATTCAACTTTACGGCAATTGCAGGTAACTTGCCTACTTGTGTGGCAATGATGGGTAACGTAGTGGTGTGGAAACCTTCAAATACACAAATTTATTCAGCTAATGTATTGATGCAAATCTTCAAAGAAGCTGGTCTTCCTGACGGTGTTATCAACTTAGTATATGTGTCGGGTCCAGATGCCGGTGATGTAATTTTCAAACACCCTGATTTCGCTGGTATCCACTTTACAGGTTCTACTGGTGTATTCCAAGATATTTGGAAAACTATCGGTGAGAATATCCACCGTTATAAAACTTACCCTCGTATCGTAGGTGAAACTGGTGGTAAAGACTTTATCGTAGCCCATTCTTCGGCTGATATCAAAGTGTTGAATACAGCTTTAGTTCGTGGAGCTTTCGAATTTCAGGGACAAAAATGTTCTGCTGCTTCACGAGCTTATATCCCTCAATCTTTATGGGGTGAGTTGAAAGGATTGATGGAAGCGGATATCAAATCATTCAAAATTGGCGGTACGGAAGATTTTTCTAACTTCATCAATGCCGTAATCGATGAGAAAGCTTTTGATAAAATCACAAAATATATAGACAGAGCAAAAGAATCAGCGGATGCAGAAGTGGTCATTGGTGGTGAATATGACAAATCAAAAGGTTATTTCATTCATCCAACAGTAATTTTAGCGAAAACTCCGGATTACGAAACATTATCAGAAGAATTGTTCGGTCCAGTATTGACTATCTATGTTTACGAGGATGCTAAATTCGAAGAAACGTTGAAATTAGTTGATTCTACTTCAATTTACGCATTGACAGGTTCGATTATCGCACAAGATAGATATGCAATTGAGAAAGCAACTTACGAATTGCGTAATGCTGCAGGTAACTTCTACATCAACGATAAATGTACAGGAGCTGTAGTAGGTCAACAACCATTTGGTGGTGCTAGAGGTTCAGGTACTAATGATAAAGCAGGTTCGATGATCAATTTATTACGTTGGGTTTCTCCACGTACGATTAAAGAAACATTTACTCCAGATACGGATTATAGATATCCATTTTTATCTGAAGAATAATATAGATGTTTGATTAGGTTGCGAAGCTCCGAGATTTTCTCGGAGCTTTTTTAGTTTATGGGATCTTAGCGAGGATTTATTAATCCAAAACATTATATTAGTACTGTATCGAAACCTAAAATTGATTCTATGTATTTAAAATTAATTGCATTAGAGTGGAAATCCCTGTTTAGATCTGCCAATGTGGGGAAAAGTTTAGCTGTAAAATTTTTCATAGGCTTTATTGCTGTATATTTTTTGGTTTCTTTTATTGGTCTTGGGATTGGATTGTACCCTATTTCACAGAAATATTTTCCCAACGAAGAACCTATAGTTATTATCAATAAAATTTTGCTCCTTTGGTTTTTGGGTGAATTTATTCTTCGATTTTTACTTCAAAATTTACCAGTAGTCCAAACAAAGCCATTGCTTACACAAAGAATTAGTAGAGGTAAGATAGCCCATGTACTACTTTGGAAATCACTATTGTCATTTTATAATGTGTTGACGCTAGCTGTAGCTATTCCATTCTTCATAGTGAATTTGTATAAAAATGATTATCCTTTATTCTCTTTACTAGGTTGGTTAATCGCTCTTTTCGGATTTGTGCTAACATTGAATTTTCTTAATTTTTGGGTACAGCGAAGATTTTCTTCAGATCTCAAAGCATTAGTACCTTTTATTCTGATATGTCTAGGATTGATAGCTGTTGAATATTATAATATATATTCTGTAACTCAGCTTTTTGGAAAATATTTTAATCTTGTATTATCATATCCTGTTTTTGGAATTTTGCCATTTTGTTTATTAGCTCTATGTTATATACTGACCTATAAGGATGTAAAAGCTAATTTGTATTTAGATTCTTTAGTGAATAAAGAGCAAAAGGTCAATGAGATAGCCGATTTAAGCTGGACTAGTAAATTCGGAAAATTAGCACCTTTTATACAATTAGATTTAAAATTACTCTGGCGTAACAAACGAGCTAAAACCGCTGTTTATACCAGTTTTGGTTTTCTTTTGTATGGCTTGTTGTTTTATACTAATCCAATGTATGCCGATTCAAGCATGCTAATTTTTGTGGGAATATTTATGACGGGGATATTTATGATAAGCTTTGGACAATTTATTCCAGCGTGGGATAGTTCATATTTTCCATTACTACAAACCAGACCGATTACAATCAAGACGTACTTGGAAGCTAAGGCGATGCTAATGTATGTTTCTATATTGATATTAACCATATTGAGCTCGTTCTATGCTTACTTTGGTTGGGATAAATTATATATGAATGTGGCTTGTGCTATTTACAATGGAGGAATAAATATTCCAATCATTTTACTTTTTGGAGCATACAATAGAAAACATATTGATTTGTCGAATGGTAATATGTTTAATTACCAAGGGATTGGATTAGCACAGTGGCTTGTGAGTCTACCGTTATTGATTATTCCAATAGTAATTTGGTTTACAGTAAAATTTTTAGGCGGGCAGAATGTTGCTAATATGGTTCTTATTGGACTTGGAGTTATAGGATTTCTGTTAAGACAGATTATCTTAAATGTGTTAGTGCAATTGTATTCAGCGAATCGTTTTAAAATGTTAGAAGGTTTTAAACAAAAAGGTTAATCCATCAAAAATCAAAGAGGATGATAAACATAACAAATCTATCAAAGGAATATAATGGTGTCAAAGTTCTTGGCATTGAAAATATAGAAATCAAAAGAGGCGAAAGTGTTGGACTAGTGGGAAATAACGGAGCCGGCAAAACAACTTTGTTTAGTCTATTGTTAGATTTAATTCTGCCAAGCACGGGACAAATACAAATAAATGAAGTCAATGTACACGAAAATGACCGTTGGAAAAATTTCACAGGTGCATTTTTGGATGAATCTTTTTTGATCGGATATCTCACTCCAGAAGAATATTTTTATTTCATTGGTGATTTGCAAGGAATGGTCAAAGATGAAGTGGATGCTTTTGTCGCTAATTATGAGGAATTCTTTAATGGAGAAGTACTTAATAAGAAGAAATATATCCGTGATCTATCCAAAGGTAATCAGAAGAAAGTGGGGATTATTGGTGCTTTAATTGGTAATCCTGATCTAATTATTTTGGATGAACCTTTCGCGAATCTTGACCCAAGTTCACAGTTTCGTTTGAAAAAATTGATTCGAGAATTAATTGAACAAAGAGAAGTTACGATTATAATTTCCAGTCATGATCTTTCGCATACCGTAGAGATTTCGGATCGAATAATAGCCTTAGAAAAAGGGAATGTTATTAAAGATATTCAAACTTCTGCTGAAACGTTAGAAGAATTGAATGCGTTGTTTTCAGTTTAACATATAAGGCTTCGATCATCGAAGCCTTATATGTTATTTAGTAATATATAAATGTTTAACTTCCTTTCTTCCCGAAAAGTTTATCAACAACAATAGCAATAGCTCCGTCTCCCGTTACGTTACAAGCTGTTCCAAAGCTATCCATTGCAATGTATAGCGAAATCATCAAAGCTTGATTTTCAGCATTAAATCCTAACATTGATGTTATAATTCCTAATGCCGCCATAATTGCGCCACCAGGTACACCAGGAGCAGCAATCATCGTCACACCAAGCATACAAATAAAACCAGCCATCTGTCCAAATTCAATAGGCATACCTTGCATCAGCATCAGAGCAATCACACAGGCAACAATCTTCAATGTACTACCCGCCAAATGTATAGTAGCACATAGCGGAATTACAAAAGAAGCTACACTATCGGATATGCCAGTTTTTTTGGCTTGTGCCAAGGTTACAGGAATTGTCGCAGCGGAAGATTGCGTACCTAATGCTGTAAAATAAGCAGGTAGCATAGTAGCCAATAGCTTAAATGGATTCTTTTTAGTAACAGCTCCTGCTATGATATATTGAATGAGTAACAATATGATATGAAGAGCGAAAATCACCCCAATTATTTTCACAAATACATTTAATATCATAATTACTTTCCCAGAATAAGTCATGTCAAGGAATATTCCGAAGATAAACAAAGGCAGTAAAGGAATAATTACCTTCTCAATGATAAAGGAAATGATATTTTCGAAATCGTATGACACCTCGGCTAATTTGGAGTTTTGTAATCGCGATAATCCGATGCCTATTAGAAAAGCGAAAACTAATGCGCCCATGACGTCAAAGAAAGGAGGTATTTCTAAAGTAAAATATGGGGTCAAACTTTTGCTTCCTTCTTCGATAGTCGAAACGGTTTGATTTTCTACTAATGATGGGAAAATAGATATGCTTGCAAAATAGGTCGAAAATCCTGAAAAAAGAGTGGATCCATAAGCTATTGCTACTGTGGTCAAAAGCATTTTTCCTGCAGTATTACCCAATTTTGCAATAGCTGGAATGATTAGACCTACAATGATTAATGGAATTAAAAATTTAAGAAGTTGGTCAAATAGTCCATTGAATGTTGCGAATATATTTCCAATTGCTTCAGGTATTACGCTGCCTAAGAGGATTCCTAAGGCGATGGCTATGACAACACGAAAAAGTAGATTATCAAATATTTTTTTCATAGCCTAAAGTACAAAAATATTATAAGTATAAGAGGGTGAGTATAAGTATTTAAATACGTAAAATGTTTACGAGGCATGTTTTGGTGATCAATAAAATATTGTATTAAAAAAGGTGTTTTTCCTGTTTTTTAAATTATTTTCTCTTTTAGTGATATTTATATATGAATTTACAGTAGTGTCCAAAATAAGGGAAAAAATGGCGGTGTATTTATATAGCAGGGATTGCTATATTTAATTCGCTAAAATTCCATCACCGCCATGGTAAATATAAACGTATTTTCTCAGATATTA
>PJUJ01000609.1_pt1 | contig 13964 bp, 7 predicted proteins | sample 1512321 | NCBI WGS metagenome assembly PJUJ01 (sample SAMN08177669, study PRJNA422409) | Feces metagenome, whole genome shotgun sequencing project. | isolation source: Chicken feces enriched on filter paper: beechwood xylan treatment | host: Gallus gallus | place: USA: Madison | collected 2015-01-15 | reverse complement strand
CGATGTTCCTGGCCCACTCGGACGAGATCTCGAAGAAGTCGGCCTCGTCGACGATCTTCAGGATCAGCTCCTTCATGTCGTAGGGCTTGCCGGGATCGGTCGGGACCAGGCTGTCGAGGCTGGCTTCCTGGCGGTGCGGATCATCGAAGCTCGTCCGGATCGGGGCCTTTTCGCGGTTGGACGAGGGCAGGAAGTCGATCAGGCGGCGCACTTGCGTGAGGGCTTCGAGATCGTTCTCGAACGCCCCTTCGGCCACGCCCGACTTGGCCGCATGGACGCGGGCTCCGCCCAGTTCCTCGGCGGTGACCACCTCGTTGGTGACGGTCTTCACCACGTCGGGACCGGTGACGAACATGTAGCTGGTATCCTTCACCATGAAGATGAAGTCGGTCATGGCCGGCGAATAGACGTCGCCGCCGGCGCAGGGGCCCATGATCACGCTGATCTGCGGGATGACGCCCGAGGCCAGGGTGTTTTCCAGGAAGATGTCGGCGTAACCCGCGAGACTGTCGACGCCCTCCTGGATCCGCGCCCCGCCGGCGTCGAACAGGCCGATGATCGGCGCCCCGGCCTTCATCGCCTGGCGCTGGACCTTGACGATCTTGGCCGCGTGGGCGCCCGACAGGCTGCCGCCGAACACCGTGAAGTCCTTGGAGAACACGAACACGACCTTGCCATTGATCGTGCCCCAGCCGGTCACCACCCCGTCGCCGGCCACCTTCTGCTCGGCCATGCCGAACTCGGTCCCCCGGTGCTCGACGAACATGTCGAACTCCTCGAACGAGTCTTCGTCGAGCAGCAGGTCGATCCGCTCGCGGGCCGTCAGCTTGCCCTTGGCGTGCTGCGCGGCGACGCGGCGCTCGCCACCGCCGGCGCGGGCCTGGGTCCGGCGGCGTTCGAGTTCTTCGAGAATGTGCTGCAAGGAAGACTCCGGCCCGGTGCGTGAACGTCGCAAAGATCGGATTTTGCGGGCTTGAGGGCTGAAGGCTCAAGAAAATTGAGGTTTCGGCGAGGGCTTGCGAACTTGCATCTTGTGAAATAGCAAAGTTGCGAAATGGGAGAAAAGCTGTTCATCGGGCCGCGCCTGCGGCTGCTGCGCCAAGCCAAGGGCTGGAAGCTGGAGGCCTGCGCCGCGCAGCTGGGCCTCTCGGCCAGCTACCTGTCGCAGATCGAGGCCAACCAGCGGCCGGTCACCGCCCGGGTGCTGATCGACGTCATGCGGGTGTTCGAGGTCGACGCCGCCTCGCTGGACGCCGCCGACGACCAGCGGCTGATCGCCGACCTGCGCGAGGCCAGCGTAGACGCACCTTCGGGGGGCGAAGCGCCGAGCCTTTCAGAAATCAAGGCGGCGGTGGCCAATACGCCCAACCTGGCCAAGGCCTATCTGGACTTGCACCGCGCCTATCGCCGGCTCGACGAGCGGCTGAAGGCGACGGAAGAGGCCGTGTCGCTGGACGAGCGCGGGGCGGCCAGCGCGCTCTTGCCCTACGAAGAGGTCCGCGACTTCTTCCACTACAAGAACAACTACATCCATAGCCTCGACGTCGCCGCCGAGGCCCTGGCGGGCGAGATCGGCGGAGGCGGCGAGCGGGCGCTGGAGGCGTATCTCGCAGACCGCCTGAACGTTCGCGTGGCCCGCGGCGATGAGCCCGACCTGCTGCGCCACTGGGACCCTGCATCGCGGACCGTGACCGTCGGCGCGGCCCACCCGGAGGCCACCCGCAGCTTCCAGCTGGCCTACCAGATCGCCGCCCTGACCCTGTCCGACATCGTCGAGGCCGAGCTGGCGGCGGCGGGCTTTCGCAGCGACAGCGCCGCCAAGGTCTGCCGCACGGGTCTGCTGAATTACGCCGCCGGCGCCCTGGTCTTGCCCTACGAGCGGTTCCGCGAGGCGGCGAGGGCGGCGCGGCACGACGTCGAGCGCCTGGCGCTCGCCTTCCAGACCAGCCTGGAGCAGGTGTTCCACCGCCTTTCGACGCTGCAGCGGCCGGGCGCGCGGGGCGTGCCGTTCTACTTCGTGCGGCTGGACCGGGCCGGCAACATCACCAAGCGCCACAGCGCCACGCGCCTGCAGTTCGCCCGCTTCGGCGGAGCCTGCCCGCTGTGGAACGTCCACGACGCCTTCGCCCGGCCCGACGCCTGGCTGGTGCAACTGGCCCAGATGCCGGACGCGACGCGCTACATCTGCCTGGCGCGGGGGGTGGTGAAGCCGTCGGGGGCCTATCGCCAGGCCGAGCGGCGCTACGCCCTGGGCCTGGGCTGCGAGGCCCGCTACGCCGACCAGCTGGTCTATGCCGACGGGCTGGACCTGGCTGGCCCCTCGGCGCCGATCGGGGTCAGCTGCCGGATCTGCGAGCGCGACGACTGCTCCCAGCGCGCCTTCCCGCCCGTGGATCGGGCCTTCGAGGTGTTCGAGGACGACAGGCGGTGGGTGCCGTTCTCGCTGCGGGGCTAATAAACCAATTTCGTCATCCCGGCCGCAGCGTAGCGGAGAGCCGGGACCCAGGGGCCGCCGCAAAGCGTTGGCGACCGCCCAGGCGGCGAACCCAAGCGCGGCGCCCAGTCCCCTGGGTCCCGGATAAGCGCTGCGCGCTTTCCGGGATGACGAGGAGGGGAGAGGCGTAAACCTACGCCTCGATGTCGACGTCCTTGGTTTCCTTCAGGAACAGGAAGCCGACGATCGCCGTCACCCCGGCCACCCCGATCGGGTACCAGAGGCCGTAGTAGATGTTGCCCGTGGCCGCGACCATGGCGAAGGCCGTGGTCGGCAGGAAGCCGCCGAACCAGCCGTTGCCGATGTGGTAGGGCAGGCTCATCGAGGTGTAGCGGATATTGGTCGGGAAGAGCTCGACCAGCATGGCCGCGATCGGGCCGTAGACCATGGTCACATAGATCACCAGCAAGGCCAGCACGCCGATGACCAGCGGCTTGTTGATCTTTGCCGGGTCGGCCTTGGTCGGATAGCCGGCGGTCTTCAGGGCCTCGGCCAGCTTGGCTTCCCAGGCCTTCTTGGCGGCGGCGAACTCGGCCTTCGGCAGGGTCTCGCCGCGGAACGAGGGCAGGGCGGTCCCGCCGATGCGGACCTCGGCGGTCTCGCCCGCGGCCGCCGGCTGGTTGTTGTAGCTGACGCCGGCCTTGGCCAGGTACGACTTGGCCAGGTCGCAGGAGGTGTTGAACACCGTCTTGCCGATCGGGTCGAACTGGAACGAGCAGTCGGCGGGGTCGGCGACCACGGTTACCGGCGCCGAGGCGGTGGCGGCGGCCAGCTGCGGGTTGGCGGCGCCGGCCAGGGTCTTGAACAGCGGGAAATAGGTCAGGGCCGCCAGGGCGCAGCCCAGCAGGATGATCGGCTTGCGGCCGATCCTGTCCGACAGCCAGCCGCAGATCACGAAGAACGGCGTGCCGATCAGCAGGGCGACCGCCACCAGGGTGTTGGCCGTGGCGCCGTCGACCTTCAGCATCTTCTCCAGGAAGAACAGGGCGTAGAACTGGCCGGTGTACCAGACCACGGCCTGGCCGGCGGTCAGGCCCACCAGCGCGAGGATGACGATCTTCAGGTTGCCCCAGCGGGCGAAGCTGTCCTTCAGCGGCTGCTTGGAGCCCTTGCCTTCGTCGATCATCTTCTGGAACGACGGGCTCTCGGAAAGCTGCAGGCGGATCCAGAGGGAGACGCCGAGCAGGGCGATCGAGATCAGGAACGGAATGCGCCAGCCGAAGGCCTGGAAGGCGTCCTCGCCGACGGTCGAGCGGGTGGCCAGGATCACCACCAGGCTCAGGAACAGGCCGAAGGTCGCGGTGATCTGGATGAAGCTGGTGTAGAAGCCGCGACGCCCGTGCGGGGCGTGCTCGGCGACATAGGTCGCCGCCCCGCCGTATTCGCCGCCCAGGGCCAGGCCCTGGATCAGGCGCATCAGGACGAGGGCGATCGGCGCGATGACGCCGATCTGCTCGTAGCTGGGCAACAGGCCGACGACGAAGGTCGACAGGCCCATCAGCAGCATGGTGACGAGGAAGGTGTTCTTGCGGCCCCAGAGGTCGCCCAGGCGTCCGAACACCAGCGCCCCGAACGGTCGCACCGCGAACCCCGCGGCAAAGGCCAGCAGGGCGAAGATGTAGCCCGTGGTCTCGTTCACGCCCGAGAAGAAGTGGTGGGTGATGTAGCTGGCCAGCGAGCCGTACAGGTAGAAGTCGTACCACTCGAAGACCGTGCCCACCGACGCCGCGCCGATGACCAGGGCGTCCTTGCGCTCCACGACCTTACCGTCCTTAGCGCCAGACGTCGCAACGGCGTCAGCCATATCCCTCATCTCCTCCTAGGTCGCCGTCTCTATGCGGCGTTGTGGTTGAGTGCAGGTATGGCAGGCCGTGGCGCCGCTACGGAAGGGGAACTTTCGGGGAACGTCGGGTTCCGAACGGTGATTTTTCGGCTTGACGGGTTACCGGTAGCAAGTCTTGCGGGGCTTGCCATCCCGCATACTGGAATCAGGCCTTGGCGGGAGTCTCCCTGGCCAGGGCATGCTTCTTGCGAGGAGCGGTCCGCCGGCCGACGAGGGCGGCCAGGGCCTCGTCGAGCATCGGATAGGCGAAGCGGAAGCCGGCGTCGCGGGCCGCCGCCGGCAGCACCTTCTGGCCGCTCAGCAGCAGTTCGTCGGCGAACGGTCCCAGCGCCATCCGCAGCGGCCAGGCCGGGGCGGGGAGCAGGGCGGGGCGGTTCAGCGCGCGGCCGAGGGCGGCGGCGAAGGCCCGGTTGGTCACCGGTCGGGGCGCCGTGGCGTTGACCGCTCCCTTCCACTGCGGGGTGGCGATGGCGTGGGCGATCATCCGCACCACGTCGTCCAGGTGGATCCAGCTCATCCAGTGGCGACCGGTCCCGAACGGCCCGCCCAGGCCGAACTCGAACGGCGTCAGCATCCGCGAGAGCATGCCGCCCTCGGTGGACAGGACGAGGCCGATGCGCAGCCGCACCACGCGCACGCCATGGGTCTCGGCGCGGATCGCCGCCTTCTCCCACAGGGCGCAGATGAAGCGGGAGAAGCAGGGCTGGCCGCCGTCGGCCTCGGTCAGCGGTTCGTCGCCGCGCAGGCCGTACCAGCCGATGGCCGAGCCGCTGACCAGCACCTTGGGCTTCTTTTCCAGCCGGGCGATCAGGGCGACCAGGCCTTGCGTGGTCCGTACGCGGGAGCGGACGATGCGACGGCGCTTGGCGATCGTCCACAGGCCGTCGGAGATCGGCTCGCCGGCCAGGTTGACGATGGCGTCCAGCCGCGTGTCGTCGGCGATCTGGGCCAGGTCGGTGACGATGCGGATCGGGGCGGGCAGGCCGGCGGCGTTGGCTCTGGTGCGGGTCAGCACCGTCACCTCGTGCCCGGCGCCGACCAGGGCCGCGACCAGGCGGGCGCCGATCAGGCCCGTGCCGCCGGTGACCAGCACCGACCGGCGCGGCGGGATGGCGGCGACCAGCGGCGTCGGGTCCTCGACGGCGATCCGCGCCGTCCGCGCGGCGGCGGCCAGGTCACGCAGGCCGCTGACCACCACGCCGACGGCGGCGATGGCGCAGAGGATGCTCCAGACGCCATGGAAGGCGGGTACGACGCCGGTCGGACGCTGCGCCCAGCCCAACAGCAGCGGCGTCAGTATGGCCAGCACGACGCCGTAGTTCAGGGTCAGCAGGGTATGCAGCACCCGCTCGCTGGCCGGCAGCTTGCGACTGCGGTCTTCTTCGACGAAATCCCACAGGGTGATGACCAGCTCGCCGGCCATCAGGGCCAGCAGGGCGATCGCCCAGGCGCCTTCGGGGCGGCTCCAGCCCAGGGCGGCGAACATCACCCCATAGGCCAGGTTGCGCACGCCGTGCAGGACGAGCTCGCTCTTCTGCGACGGCCGCCAGGCCAGGCGCTGGGTCAGTTCGTGGTGGTAGAGCGTGTCGAAACCGCCCATGGCCACCTGCACGAAGACCAGGATCCAGATCAGGTCGGTCATTGGCGGAGCTCCCGAGGTTCGGCGGCGCGTTCGCGGAACACGCCGACCTGGCGCATCACCTCGCCCAGCAGGGCGTGATGCAGGCGAAGGACGAAGTCGAACCGCCCGTCGGGGCGGTCCACATGGCTGATGGTCAGCTCGCCGGGCGCCAGCCAGGCCGGCAGCCGCAGGCGCATGGGGCCGAGCGCCAGAAAGTAGTGGTCGCTGTGGAAGTGCAGGGCGCGCGCGTCGGCGCTCACGGCCAGGGCGATGCCGAAGCCGCCGCCCAGATATTCCTCCAGGCCCGTGGGGCCGGCGAACCGCTTGCTGCTGTGGATCACCTGGGGGAAGCCATGGGCGCGACCGTACATCCGAGTCCAGAACTGGCCGCCGGCCTCGTGGTCCTCGGTGACCGTGACGACCGCCGCCACGCCCAGGTCGTCGCCCAGGGGCAGGGGCGCGCCGATCAGGCGGCACAGCTGGGCCAGGATCCAGCCGGCGGCGTTGCGGCGGCTCTCGACGATCTCGCCGGCGTAGGTGACGGCCAGGCTGGGCGCCATCCGCTTGCTGAACCGCTCGCGCACCACCGGCGGCAGGCCGGCCCAGGCTTCCGTCCCCAGCAAGGCGGCGAAGCGCAGGTCGTGCAGCGTGTCGGGAGCGGCGGGCGGCGGGGCCTGGCGAACCTTTACCGGAACCTCTTGAGCTGCGAGACGAAACATCTGCCTTCCCCGTATTCTCAGTTATTTCTGTAGAAACAGAAATTGTCGGTCAAAATTTTTGAGGCGTCCCCCGACGCCCCGTTCCGGGAGCGCCGCCTTACGAGGGCGGCTTGCTCCGGCCCAGGCCCAGCAGGGCCACGACCTTGGTCCCCATCTTGATCAGGGCCATCAGGGTGGAGGGCGGCACGGTCAGCATCTGGCCGTACCAGCCGTCGATGGTGCTGACGAACTCGTGCATCGAGCGCAGGCGGCTCTTGGCTGTCTTGCCCAGGGTCGGGTCGCCGTCGGCGGCCGCCAGCACGTGGGTCAGGGCCTCGACCATCGGGTCGATCTCGCGCTCCTTGCGGCCCTCGGCGATGCGGGTGAGCATCAGCCAGAGATCGGCCTCGGCCTCATAGTGGTCGCGGCGGTCGCCCAGCACGGGGATGCGGCGGATCAGCTTCCAGCCGATCAGCTCCTTGATGCTGTTGGACACGTTGGAGCGGGCAAGGCCCAGGGTCTCGGCGATGTCTTCCGCCGTCATCGGCTTTTCGGCCAGATAGAGCAGGGCGTGGATCTGGGCGACCGACCGGTTGACGCCCCACTGGCCGCCCATGTCGCCCCAGCGCAGGACGAACTGCTCGACCGCGGCGGGGAGCTTTCTGGTCATGTCGGCTGTTTCTGTCATGACAGAAATATCAGGCGAAGCCGTTTTGGAGTCAAGCAGGGATCATCGAGGTTCGCATCTGCGCACTCTGCTTCGTCATCCCGGCCGAAGCGCAGCGAAGAGCCGGGACCCAGGGGCCGCCGCAAGGCGTTGGCCGTCGTGGGATGCTCAATCGATCCGCCGCGCCCAGTCCCCTGGGTCCCGGGTCTACGGTCCGCTAGGCGGCCCTCCGCCCGGGATGACGAAAGGGGAGGGGCGGCCTTCGTGACGAAACATGACAGCCGGTTCTGTGGCTTGATTTGTAATATCAATACGAAGATATTCCGCCCGCAAATCCGGTCGCGCACGCCCGCGGCCTACAAGATCGAACGGGAGCTTACGCCATGTCGGGATTGAAGAAGCTGGGGCTGGGCCTCATCGCCGGGCTGCTCGCCTCGACCAGCGCCCTGGCCGCCGAGCCCCTGCCGCCCAAGACCTATCTGGGCGTCGACATCTCCTACGCCAACGAGATGGACGACTGCGGCGCGGTCTACCGCTCGGGCGACCAGAAGGTCGAGCAATACGCCTACTTCAAGCAGGCCGGGGCCAACATCGCCCGCATCCGCCTGTGGAACGACCCCAAGTGGACCAAGTACTCCAACCCCGAGGACGTGGTCCGCAGCATCAAGCGCGCCAAGGCCGCGGGCCTGCAGGTGCTGCTCGACTTCCACTATTCCGACGACTGGGCCGACGGCGAGAAGCAGCTGGCCCCCAAGGCCTGGGAAAAGCTCTCCACGCCCGACCAGGCCAAGGCGCTCTACGCCTTCACCTATGACACCCTGCGCAAGCTGGACGCCCAGGGCCTGATGCCTGACCTGGTGCAGGTCGGCAACGAGACCAACGGCGAGATCGTCTCGACCCTGGCCAAGGCCAAGGACCCCATCAACTGGGATCGCAACGCCGTGCTGTTCAACGCGGGCATCAAGGCCGTGCGCGACGCGGGCGCGGCGGGTTCGAAGAAGCCGCGGGTGATGCTGCACATCGCCCAGCCCGACACGGTCGAATACTGGTTCGCCGCCGCCGCCAAGGCCGGGGTCACCGACTTCGACATGATCGGCATCAGCTACTACAGCAAGTGGTCCAAGCGCTCGATGGCGCAGCTGGGCGCGACCATCAACCGCCTGCGCAACACCTATGCGGCCGACGTGGTGGTGGTCGAGACCTCCTATCCCTTCACCACCGACGGCGCCGACAGCTCGCCCAACCTGCTGGGCGCGGACTCGCTGATCCCCGGCTATCCGGCGACGCAGGAAGGCCAGAAGAAATACCTGACCGACCTGACGCAGCTCGTTTTCGCCAATGGCGGCACGGGCGTCTTCTACTGGGAGCCGGCCTGGGTCTCGACCAAGTGCAAGACCCGCTGGGGAACGGGCTCGAACTGGGAAAACTCGACCCTGTTCGACTTCAAGGGCCAGCCGACGCAGGGCATGAAGTGGCTGTCGACCACCTACGCCTTCCCGGTCGAGACCACCTTCAAGGTGGCGGCGGGCGATCAGCCGACGGCTTTCATCGACGGCGACTTCCTGGGCGGGACGGGGCCGCGCCCGATGGTTCGCGAGGGGGCCGACTTCGTCTATCGCACCCGCCTGATGCCGGGCGCCTCGGTGACCGTGGCCACCGCCCGGACCGCCGAGGCCGTGGGTTCGGCGTCCGCCGTTACCGCGACCATCGCGGCCAAGCCGAGCGCATTGAGGTTGCCGGCTCAACCGTGACCGCTTGTCATATGTGATTGGTATGATAAATAGCACCGACGCGTCGATCGGCAGAACCGGCGCGTCAGCGCCCGCAGAGGCGCGGTCGACTTCGGCGCGGACCGTCGCGCCCCACTGATCCGGCGATCTGAGCGCCGGTCCAATCCACAAAACCAGAAAACAGCCACGCCCGCAGAAGGCGTCGCGTTTCCAATTGGGGGAACTAGATGACCCGTCAAACCATGCTGCTCGCCGCCGCCAGCGGCCTGAGCCTGCTCGCCGTTTCGTCGGCCGCTTGGGCTCAAGACACCGCTGTCTCCGACACGCAGGTCGAAGAAGTCGTCGTCACCGGCGTGCGCAAGAGCCTGCGCGACGCCCTCGACGTGAAGCAGGGCTCCGACAAGGTGGTCGAGGCGATCTCGGCCAAGGACATCGGCGTGCTGCCCGACGTGACGATCGCCGAGTCGATCGCGCGCCTGCCCGGCGTCAACGCCACCCGCGACCGCGGCAACGACAGCCAGGCGGTGGTCCGCGGCCTCGGCGCCCGCCTCGTGCTGGGCACCATCAACAACCGCGAAGTCGCCTCGTCCGAGCCCGACCGCAACGTCCGCTGGGAAGTCTATCCTTCGGAAGTCGTCTCGGGCGTGCAGGTCTACAAGTCGCAGTCGGCCGACCTGATCGCCGGCGGCGTCGCGGCCACCATCAACATCTCGACGCTCGACCCGCTGGACTACAAGGGCCCGTCGGTCGTGCTGCGCGCCGGCCCGGTGTTCTACGACGGCGGCAAGGACATCCCGAATTACAACACGACCGGCTACCGCGCGAGCGGCTCGTTCGTGCAGAAGATCAACGACGACCTGGCCATCGTGATCGGCCTGACCAACCAGCGCCAGAAGAACGGCTACGGCTCGTTCACGGGCTGGGGCTACAACGACTCCGCCGCCCGTCCGCCGGCCGGCGCCAGCGACTACAGCAGCGACGTCGACCACGACGGCGACCTGGACGCGACCCCCTGGGGCGCCCAGATGTCGGCCAGCCGCATCGACCAGAAGCGCACCGGCGTTTCGGGCGGCCTGCAGTGGAAGCCGACCGACAACTTCGAACTGAAGGCCGACGCCCTCTATTCGAAGATCAAGATCACCGAAGTGCAGGACCAGACCGTCTGGGGCGCCAACAACTGGGGCAACTGGAACACCGGCACCGGCAACATCGGCTGGAACGACGGCACCTACAACGCCACCGGCGCGTCCTACACGATCGTCAACAACACCGTCGTCGCCGCCACCCTGCCTTACAGCTCGGTGCAGACCGTCCTGGCCAAGTACAGCGAGGACAAGGACCTGTTCGCCGGCGGCCTGAACGGCAAGTGGACCGGCGACCAGTGGACGGTCGCGGGCGACGTCTCCTATTCGAAGGCCAAGCGCACCAACACCTGGAAGGCCGTCCGCTTCGAGGCCTGGCCGACCTGGACCAGCTTCGACTGGCGCGCCGGCCGCACGCCGACCATCACCACCAGCGAAGACAGCATCAACCTGTCGCAGACGGCCGACCTGGCCGGCTCCTACGACGGTCCCGAGCACCTGCGCGACGAGCTGAAGGCCGCGGCCCTCGACTTCACCCGCGACTTCGGCGACGGCGTGTTCAAGAGCGTGCAGTTCGGCGCCCGCATCTCCGACCGCACCAAGGACCACAACAGCTACAGCTTCGCGCCCACCGCGACCGGGGCCACCATCCCGGCCAGCCTACTGACCTCGTACAAGCTCAGCGGCGGCGCCAACGTGCCGGCCCTGCTGACCGGCGACATCGACAAGATCGCCGCCATCGCCTACGGCGCGGGCGCGTTCAACATCGCCAACGCCACCGAGGAACTGGCCGAGCGCTGGAGCGTCAACGAGAAGGTCTATGAAGGCTACGGCAAGCTGAACTTCGCCGCCGACGCCTTCGCCGGCTCGTGGCTGACGGGTAATGTCGGCGTCCGCGTGGTCCACACCGAGACCAGCAGCGACGGCATGCAGCAGCAGACGGACAACAGCTACACGGCCGTCACCGTCGACAACGACTACACCGACGTCCTGCCCAGCGCGAACCTGAAGTTCGACTTCCAGGAAGGCCGGATCTTCCGCCTGGGCCTGAGCAAGGTGATCGCCCGTCCGCCGCTCGACGAACTGCGCGCCAGCCGCTCGCTCGCCAACTGGGCGCCGTGGACCGGCAGCGCCGGCAACCCGAACCTGAAGCCGTTCGAGGCCCTCCAGCTGGACGCCTCGTTCGAATACTACTTCCGTCCGGAAGCCCTGGCGGCGATCTCCTACTACTACAAGGACGTCGACTCCTACATCGGCTGGAAGCAAAGCGCGGTGACCTATGGCGGCCAGACCTACGCGGTCTCTAGCCCGGTCAACGGCGGCAGCGGCTACATCCAGGGCGTCGAGTTCACCTTCCAGACGCCGTTCTTCTTCCTGCCCAAGGGCTTCGACAAGTTCGGCATCTACTCGAACTACGCCTATGTGGATTCCGACCTGCACGAGTTCTCGCCGGTCAACAATCCGCTCAGCCTGACGGGCCTGGCCAAGAACACCGCGACGGTCGACCTGTGGTACGCCAACGGTCCGATCGAAGCGCGCCTGGGCTGGAAGTACCACTCGCCGATGACCGTGATCTACGGCTGGAGCGGCTCGGACCTGCAGACTCTCGCCACCGAGAAGACGCTGGACTTCAGCTCGTCCTACCAGATCAACGAGATGGTCGGCGTGCGCTTCCAGGTCAACAACCTGACCAACCAGGAACTGCGCATGTACCGCGACAACGATCCCAACCGGATCGGTCGCTACGACAGCTACGGCCGTCGCTACCTGGTCGACGTGACGGTGAAGTTCTAGTTCGACTAATCTCCCCTCGCCTTGGCGAGGGGACCACTATCCAGGACGTCATTCCTCCCCGACGATCCTTTGTGAGGGGAGGAAGCCTCGCAGGCTTCCTCCCTTTCTTTTTGCTTTGAGAGGTCCCCCGATGGTCGAGTTCAGCCGCCGGCAAGCTCTGGTCGCCACCGCCGGCGTCGCCGCCTTCGCCGCGTCTTCCGCGCAAGCCGCCGCCAAGCCCGCCGCCCCCGCCAAGCCCGAAGCCAAGCCCGTGGTCGTCGACCTTGCGCCCCGCGAGCGTTCGAGCCTCGACTTCGACTGGAAGTTCCACCTCGGCCACGCCCAGGACCCGGCCCGCGACTTCGGCTTCGGGGCCAACCAGCGCACCTACGCCAAGGCCGGCGCCAACGCCCCCAACTGGTGGGTGGCCGCCGCCGCCCAGAAGGACTTCGACGACAGCGCCTGGACCCCGGTGACCCTGCCGCACGACTGGGCCGTCACCCTGCCGTTCGTCGACAACCCCGCCTACGTGCCCAGCGGCAAGCCCGACGACGAGGACCTGCGCGCCGCCCACGGCTACAAGGCGCTGGGCCGCGAATTCCCCGACACCAGCGTCGGCTGGTACCGCAAGAGCTTCGCCCTGCCGGCCGCCGACGCCGGCAAGCGCCTGTCGATCGAGTTCGACGGCGTCATGCGCGACGCCCTGGTGATCATCAACGGCTACATCCTCGAGCGCGAGGACAGCGGCTACGCCAGCTTCCGCGTCGACATCACCGACATCGCCAATCTCGGCGGCGACAACCTGATCACCGTCCGCGTCGACGCCAGCCTGGGCGAAGGCTGGTTCTACGAGGGCGCGGGCATCTATCGCCACGTCTGGCTGGTCAAGACCGCCCCGGTCCACGTGCCCCAGTGGGGCGTCTTCGTGAAGGCCAAGGTCGACGGCGCGCTGGAGATCGAGACCGACCTGGCCAACGACGGCGACGCGGCCGCCGCGTTCGAGCTGGTCCACACCGTGCTCGACGGCGCGGGCAAGCCGGCCCTGGCCGTGGCCCCCGCGAGCGGCCGCCTGCCGGCCTGGCAGCGCCAGTCGCTGTCGCAGACCGTGACCCTGGCCAGCCCCGTCCTGTGGTCGCTGGAAAACCCGCACCTCTACACCCTGGTCACCGAGGTGAAGGTCGCCGGCGCGGTGGTCGATCGCTTCGCCACCCCGTTCGGCGTGCGCTCGGTGCGCTTCGATTCCGACCAGGGCCTGTTCGTCAACGACAAGCACGTCAAGCTGCAGGGAACCTGCAACCACCAGGACCACGCCGGCGTCGGCGCGGCCATCCCCGACGCCCTGCAGGTCTGGCGGGTGGAGCAGCTGAAGTCGATGGGCTGCAACGCCTACCGCGCCTCGCACAACCCGGCCACGCCCGAGCTGATGGACGCCTGCGACCGCCTGGGCATGCTGCTGATCGCCGAGACCCGCCGCATGTCCAGCGACCCGACCTCGCTGGACGAGATGGAGCGGCTGATCCGCCGCGACCGCAACCACCCGTCCATCATCCTGTGGTCGATCGGCAACGAGGAGCCCCAGCAGGGCACGCCGCGCGGCGCCAAGGTCGCCAAGACCATGAAGCGCCTGGTCAATCGCCTGGACCCGACCCGCGGCGTCACCGCGGCGATGGACAACGGCTTCGGCGACGGCATCACCGCCGAGCTCGACGTCATCGGCTTCAACTACCGCCACGAGAAGATGGACGACTTCCATGCCCGCTTCCCGAAGCTGCCGATCATCGGCAGCGAAAGCGGCAGCACGGTCACCACGCGCGGCGAATATCTGCGCAGCGAGGCCAAGAGCTACGTCCCGGCCTACGACACCGACCACCCCTGGTGGGCGACCACGGCCGAGAAGTGGTGGAGCCACGCGGCCGACCGTCCGTGGATGGCCGGCGGCTTCATCTGGACCGGCTTCGACTATCGCGGCGAGCCGACGCCCTTCAACCGCTGGCCCAGCATCAGCTCGCACTTCGGCGCGCTCGACACCTGCGGCTTCCCGAAGGACAACTACTAT
>PJUJ01000599.1_pt1 | contig 14368 bp, 11 predicted proteins | sample 1512321 | NCBI WGS metagenome assembly PJUJ01 (sample SAMN08177669, study PRJNA422409) | Feces metagenome, whole genome shotgun sequencing project. | isolation source: Chicken feces enriched on filter paper: beechwood xylan treatment | host: Gallus gallus | place: USA: Madison | collected 2015-01-15 | reverse complement strand
GTAGAATTACCTTTACGCAAATGATCCTGTAAAAGTTCACAGAATCTAGAATAACCAAAACCATCCGGGTATTCAGAAATATATTCTTGCCACAACAATTGACGAGTTACACCTATACGGCGAAGTTCAGTAGTAAAATATTCATAATGGGATTCTAAATGCAATTGTCTTGCATCTTTTACTACAGTCTCCTTTTTGTCAATATTGAGATAAACATGAAGATCATGGTCATTAAACAATAGAAGCTCCTGGATGCTTAGTCCGCTAGCAGTAAAGGTTTTAATATACCCAGCTATCGTACGTCTATTTATACCTGTCTCTCTTTCTATTGATCGTTGAGAAAAACCACGCTCGACAAACAATAATATCTGTCTAATTTTTTGCATACTTAGAGGTTTATTTGCCATAATTAGGAATATATCTGATCCCTAACTTAGCAATCATTTTATCTAAATATCCAGTGGTGTACTATGTCGCGGAATAATTGGTGTAGTATGCGCCGGAATGTCAGTTCAAAATATACATAAGTATTATTCTAACTGATGAATCAAACCTGTACAACGCTATTAATTAGTGGTGTACTTTGAAGCGGAATGACTGGTGTACTTTGCTGTGGAATGGTGGTGTAGTATGGTCCGGAATATTCAATTGGCTTTTCCAAAAAATATGATAGTCCTTTCAATCCTGTTACAGCATTTGCAGCCATTATGACCTGTTCGCAAGCAGACGGCGGATGCCCTTTTATTGCAGGAGCAGAAAAAAGAATACCTATAACTTTTGAAGATCCTAAAATTTCAGACAACACAGCACAACAAAACCAAGTTTACGAACAAAGAAGTGTAGAGATAGCAACAGAAATGATGTATGTTTTTTCACAGATAACAAGATAAAATATGCAACCAAAACTAAAATTCTTAGACCGCTATCTTACCCTTTGGATATTCCTTGCAATGGCTTTAGGCATTAGCTTAGGTTATTTATTTCCAAACATTTCCAACCATACCAATTCATTAAGCATAAGCACTACAAACATTCCCTTAGCAATAGGTTTAATGCTAATGATGTACCCGCCATTGGCAAAAGTGGACTATTCCTTATTGCCACAGGCTTTTAAAGACAAAAAAGTAATCGGAATATCATTATTGCTCAATTGGTTTATAGGCACATTATTAATGTTCGGTTTAGCCGTTTTGTTTCTAAGAAATGAACCCGATTATATGACAGGCTTAATACTCATAGGCTTGGCAAGATGTATTGCAATGGTCATTGTTTGGAGCGATTTAGTACTAATTCTTGCAGTTCATCTATTTTGTGTTCAATACTCATATAATTACAAAGAATAAATTTGTCCTCGTATCTTCAATCTATATTTTTAACATTCGCTTCTCCAAACCATTCTTTAGCCTTTGTTATAACTTGCGGATCTGGATTGTGAAAGAAAACTGCTAAATTTTCCTTTGCCCTTGTACAGCACACGTAAAATATTTTCTGCGTTCTATCCAATACACTTTCGGAACCTGTTTCTAAAAAAAGATTACCGAAGTTATAATTATTCCATCCACCATTATCAAGTATGACTAAGACATTATCAAACTCTGCACCTTTGGTTTTATGCTGCGTTGAAAATGGAGTTTGTCCTTCAAGATATTCATATAATTTTTGAAATTCACTAAACTTAACATCCTTCACTCTATTATACAAATATTCTTTGTTCTCTTTAAAAGAAATAAGCTTATCATCAATCAAACAAATTCCTTTTTCGTTTGCAACGTTAATGACTTGTTCAATTGTATTATCTCCAACGTTCTCAAGAATTTCAATATTTTCCTTTAAAGCTTTTTTGCTTGCGATACTTGTTATTCTAAACCTATAATCAGTTACCCTTAAAAATTCATTGTATTTTTTGTTTTGATAGAGGGAAATATTATTCTGAATTTTAAATAAGTGCTTTATAAGACTATCTCTTTTTGAGCCTTTCCTATTCTCATCATTCTCGTCTTGCTTTTTATCATCAATTAGGGCATCTTTATTTAAATAGATTTTTCTTACTTCAGAGAATGGTTTATCCTTCAGCTTATTGTACAATTCTGCTTTTATAGGATCTCCCAATAAAATATCTTTCTTAAGTACTCTTTGTCTATTCTTTAATTCAAACTTATCTACAACAGTGTCGAAAGTATCTACTTCATTAATTTCAATTTCTGGTCTGTTATTTTTCTTGTTATCCTTTATTCTATTAAGGATATCCGTCTTCAAACCAATTACAGGATCATCATCATAAATATCCATCAAGGTTCTAAAACCAGCTTTGTCTGCTATTAAATTGTGAGTAAGATTAAGTTCTTTTGTTTCCTTTGAATTATTAAAATCCCAAGCATAATTTGCGGTTAAAAATTCTTCAACTTTTTTGATATCGCAGTTAGTGGAATATAGAAACAATACAGTGCCTTGCTTTATTGCACCATTAACCATATTAGGAGCTTTCGGGTCGGCAGATGGTTCTTGAGTTATGCCATCAGTACGAAGTTTGTTCGCCAAATCAATAATAAGTTTGGGATTTCTTCTATTTTGCTTCTTTTGAATTTCTTTTACTTTTTCGGCGTTGTCTCCTTTATAATCATCCAAGTTACCAATGCCATCTTCATAAATTGACTGCATAGCATCACCAAAAAAACCTATGATATTCTTTCTTTCACTTTTCTTAAAATGTATAAGGAATAATTCTACAACGGCTTTGCTTGTATCCTGGTACTCATCTATGAAAATAAACTTATATTTATCTTTTACGATACTACTAAGCTTGGGATATTTTTCAAAAAGATAGTTTGCTACAATAAGCAATTCATCGTGAGATATAATTCCTTCACGTATTCTGACAAACTCTTTGTATTGTACGCCATCAGGTAAAATCGCAAAATAATTACCTGGAACGGGATTGACTTCTTCAATAGAAATTTTAGTAACATCTTCATTATTTGCCAAGGAAATAAGAGCTTCTTTAAGCTCTTTTTGAAAGTGCTTAATACTATCCCATAGGAAATCGTGAATCGTAGATACATTAAGATTTTTGTGGTTTACTCGTTCTTCAATTTCTTTAACAGCGGCATTAGTGTAGGTCATACAAGCAACCTTTGCTGTCGGGTTCTCAGCTATTGCCTGTCTAATTACATTTACTAAGGAATAGGTTTTTCCACTTCCTGCACCCCCGCTTAATAGAAAATTCCTGCCTTCATCTATTGAATGAAAAATCTCTTGTACTTCCAATTCTAAATTTAATCTTCCTTCAGCCATAATAAACCATTTTTAATGTAAGCCGGAATACTCCAGTTACTAAAATTCTCATCACTATGATATAATATATCTAAAGCAAAGTGAGTTTTTTTATCAATACATTCAGAAGCTAATAAATATGCATCATTATCTTCTACATCGAATAATTTACGATTTTTTAATCCTTGAAAATCCTTTTTATTTTCGGTTACGAATTTTCTATTCAAATGAATAAAAGCATCTTCAAAACTTCTTGCGTGGTAACCTTCTTCTTCTTGTTGATAACAAATACATACTTTGGAATCTCCAACATCAATTGTTCTATTCTCAATTGTCAATACTTTTAAATCATCCCAAGTTATATCTTTCAGAAAATGTAATAATGCTGTGTTGCTAGTTGCTGATCCATTTACCACGGGACAAGCCTCAATTTTAGGATTACCTTCTTTGTCTATGTTACCAATATCCCCTTTTGAATCAATATCTGTTAATATCAATGATTTTATACCTAAAAAATCAATAAACTTCTCAAAGATTTGTGAATATGCACCGACTTCAATAGTAGAAATGTTTTGAGAAAGTAGTGGCAGAAATTCATCCTCTTTGTCTTCAGCTAACAATCTAGATTTCTCTTCTATATCGACTTTACGCATAAAAGTTGGGATCAAAATTCTTTCTGTATCACCTTCAATAAGAATTGCTTTGTCAGCAAAGAAAACTTCTGCTCTACTAATCGTTAAATATTGTTTTAAGAATTGATACTGATTTGAATCTAATTCATAATTAACACTTAACTCCTTAAGATTTTTAGCTTGAACATCATTTTTTTTAACTGCTTTCAGATATTTTATATCATCAAAATCACTGTCTGCCACTATATGTGACGAGTGCGTTGTAATTATGTATTGTAATGATCTGTGTATACCTCCATCTTTCTCGATACCTTCTCCAAGTAACTTTTTGATGTTTTTAATGAAGACATATTGCATTTGAGGATGAGTATGAGCTTCTGGTTCCTCGATAATTAAGAGATTAATGTCAGCTGGCTTTTTATCTTTATCTCTTTTGAAATCCTGAACAAGAATTTCAATTTCAAAAATCATACTTATAAGATTCATATAACCCAAACCATTGTAATGCTCTGGCAGCTTATGATCATCATGAGTATATATAACTGTCGTATTCCCTTCAAGTAGTTCTCTATGTTGTAACGTAGAAATAATTGCTATATCAGTATCATTAAATCGCACACCACCAAAATCCTGTACTTTTTTAATTACATCCTTAAACAAATCTTTATAGATGTCACTTAATGTACTATCTGTTTCTGAAAGTTGGTCTTTGAAGTCTTCTGTAGCTTGACTCTTATCAGTATTATCTTCTTGTTTTTTATAAATACTAGAAGTTTGTCTAGATAGAGTATTTTCTTTTTCTTTATTTGTTACATCTCTTTTAGCACTTATGTACTTAAAACTGATAATATCCTTTAAATTGATATTTTCTCTAATAAGATCAATTGGAGTAGTTTCAGAAATTTCCTTTGTTACTGAATCGTATTCAAAGGAATATTTACGGATTTTAAAATAATCATCTAAATTTTGTTTTAAAAAATCTTTTAAACTCTTTGCTTTGTATTCGTTCTTTTCAACAAGTTTTGCATTTTCTTTTGCTTTGAAAGTTCTATAATCCGATCTTAATTTTAAAAAATCTTCATAATTTATGGTGTATTCAAAACCTAAAACAATATTGTTATTATCAGGATCTAAATCCATCAATACTCTACTTACATTAGATAAATCATCAGTCTCATCATATTCTATATAAAGTTTTAGTTTAATACCTTTGGCTGGTAACTCAATTAGAACATCATCAGATTTAATTAAATCTTCTAGTTCATTTTTAAAATCTATATTAAAATCATCGTAAGAAAACTTAGTTTTTTCATTTAAAAATTTATCCAGAACAGAAAGAATTGATGTTTTCCCTGTATTATTTTTTCCAATAACAAGTGAAAGTTCTTTTTCAAGATCTATTGAAAAATCTTTTAATAATCGGAAGTTTTGTGTTTTAACTTTTGTAATCTTCACTCTATAAAATTTCTATTTATGATATTATTATGGTAAAATTATTACCATTATTAATTGGTTAATAATCACTTTTTATTTAAAAAAATGACAAATATTTGAATATCAAATATACAAAATTTCCTGTTCTATTACTTTGAAATAGATCTATTTAATAATATAAATAACTTTCAACATTTTTTTATTACTATTGGAATATTAGAAACTGATTTAGAGAAATAATATTATTCTAGTTTTAGATCATAGGTCGTCGATTACTATGTTTTTAGATTGTTGTTTATTGAAGCACTAGATTGAAAATGAATTCAATCCTTGATGAATTTTTAAACAAGCTCAAAGTAACTTAACTTGCATTATATGTATTTTAGAATTTTAAGGCTGAAAATAATCAATTGTTTTATTAACATTCCAAATTCTAAAAGTCATGATTTGTTTTGGACAAAAAGGTGTTTTTAGATTATATTAGGGTATTTGAAGTAATCAGATGTTTTGGACACTGCACAATTTATTATCTTTAAACCTGTTATTAACCCATAAGTCTAATGTTCAGAATCCTTTTTATTTTCTTAATAGTAATTTTTGGGATTACATCAGCCATGAATAATTCTAATTCTTCAAGATGATTTAGCCTATATAAATTCATGTTATTCCAACGTTACAGACTACTATTATTTCAATAAAGAATATCCCAAAGCGATAAAAATAGCTCATCAGTATTTGGATTTCGCCAAACAAAGTGACAGTAAATTTAATATCATGTTAGCCTTATATTTATTCAATCCCTAAGTAAATGCTAGCCTCGTTAAGTTTTTAACGAGGCATTATTTTTTATCATACTAATTTTAAACTTTATAATATTGTTCCCAACCTTTAGCTGGTGGCGGACCAATTAGCAAAGCATTTGCAAACCTATTGTTTGTGATTTGTTTTGATTTTGGATCAAATTCAATATTGCTGTACAATCGTTGTGCAATTACACCCAAACAAAATATTTGACTTAAAGGCCCAGCAATCTCAAATGGCGAACGTGTTTTTTCCAAACCTTTACAAGCCTGTAAGAAATTTTTAAAATGATTTGATGGCGTTGCAGGAACTTCTGGAAGTTTGGAAGCTAAAGCTTTGGCTTTTTCTTCAGGAATAATTTGCAACGTACTTCCGTGGGATCCACCTTTGAAGGTTAAATCTTTTCCATAAATTATTTTGCCAGGATTTAATTTGGCTGGCTCCAATTTTCCCGTACTTGGCGGAGGAATATTGGGATCTAATCCTGATACACCATATCCTTCAGGAATCGGCGGCAAATTATCCAAACCATCATACCAATTGATATCCATTGCAGGATAATTTTTCCGTTTAGGGAATTTAAATTTCAATGTAGTAGACATTGGAAAAAAGAAAGCATTGTGTCCATCTAATTTGACAGCCTGTACTTCAGTTGGTAAACCTAATTCCAAAAATTCATGCGCCGAATCCAAAATGTGAGCACCCCAATCCCCTAGCGCTCCCATTCCAAAGTCGTACCAGCATCGCCATTGACCATTTACAAAATCCTTATTATACTGATGACCTTTAGTTTGCATTTGCCAAAGTTCCCAATCCATTGTATCAGGAATTTGTTCTGCTGCTGGGAAATTTTTAATATTTGGATCCCAAGAGTGCCATCTTCTTGGCATATTCATATGGGCGTCGATGCGAGTAACATCCTTGATAATTCCAGCATCTTTCCAAGCTTTAAATTGAAAATAGTTAGCTTCTGAGTGCCCTTGATTACCCATTTGTGTCACTACTTTGGGGAATTTTCTGGCTTTTTGCATAAGCAATTCATTTTCCAAAAACGTGTGTGCCATAGGTTTCTCCACATACACATGTTTGCCTAAATCAATAGCTTGCATAGTTATTGCAAAGTGAGCAAAATCAGGTGTTCCAATGGAAACAGCATCAAATTCATTGCTTATTTCATCAAACATTTTACGGAAATCTTGATAACGTTTTGCGTTCGGAAACAGTTTCAAGATCTCTTCCGTATGTTTAGCGCCCAAGTCCACATCACACAGCGCTACAATATTACAAAGACCTGTTTTATATAATTCCTTAATAATTTCTCCGGCACGATTACCAATACCGACACAAGCGAGATTAACTCGTTCATTGGCATTGGCTAAAGCAAGGTTAGCGAATAAGCTATTCGATAAAAGTAGCCCACCTCCTGCCAAGGCAGTACGAGAAATAAAGCTACGACGAGACATATAGTGTTTCATAGTTGTTGATATTTTCTTGGCTACTTTAGTTCTTTAATTTTAATGCTACGGAATGAAACCTCATCACCATGATCCTGCAATAAGATATGACCTTTTTCCGCTTCCCCGAATTTATCCCAATCTTTATATTTGCTAATAGCGACTAAATCTCTGAATTCTTTAGAACCGCGCACGAAACTCAACATTTTAATGCCATTCAAATAATAAGTGACCGTATTGTCTTTTTCAACTACAATACGTCCTCTATTCCATTCTCCTATTGGTCGTCTCGCTCGCCCATCCTTATTAGATGTAATCAAATCATACAATGAAGCTAACGTACGGTTGCCATCTCGCCCCATTTTGGCATCTGGATGCTTCACATCATCCAATAATTGAAACTCTAATCCAATTGCTGAACCTTTTGTTTCTTCTTTCAGCGTTACGAAATATTTCACGCCACTGTTTGCGCCTTCAGTAAGTTTGAAATCAAATGACAAATCAAAAGCAGAGAATTGCTCCTTCGTAATGATATCTCCCCCATTAGTCGATTCACCACCATCCGATTTCAACACTTTAATTATCCCATCTTTAATTTCCCATCCTTTAGTTGGAAATTGATAATGGTAGGCACTGCGCCAATTTTGAGATGTCTTTCCATCGAAAAGAAGTTTATAACCTGCATTTTGCTCAAACGAACTTAATGTGTTTGGCGTCAAATTCACTACATATATATCCTTTGGAAATTCTTTGGGCTTTAGATTAGAAGTTTGAATTTTAATATTCTTAAAATACACTTTTTTGCCATCCAAATCTGCCGGAATGCTATGAACTTGTAATCCAATAAATCCAGATGCGTCCAATGTATCTATCACATATGCAACAGGAACGTCGTTAATCCACGTTTTAAGTTCATTTCCAATGGATTCGATCCGTACATGATTATATTGTTCAGCTATATAAGCTGTTTTTGCTTTTTCGTTTAAATCCAACGGATACAACCAATTTCTACGCGCTTCATCATAAATCCCTCCTGTCCATGCGCGAGAGGTTGGATCAATTTCTACCTGTCTACCATACACTCTGCCTTGTCCATTATTTGCTTGTGGATCTATATGACTTCTTACCTGTACGCCAGAGTTTGTCTTATCACCTTCTAATTTTATTTCCAATTCCAGAATAAAATCCGCATATTCTTTTTCGGTGATTAAGAATGAATTCGGTGTTCCTTTTGTCATACGGCCGACAATAGCACCATTTTCAACAGAATAAGGAGCTTTCCCTCCTACGGCTTTCCAACCTTTTAAACTTTTACCATCAAATAAGTTTGTCCAGTTTTCTTTAGTCGTCTTATTTTGTGCGACAGCATCCATAGTGTTAAAAGTGAATAAAGTAGTTAAGGCAATCGAACTACAGACGATTTTACAATTAGTTTTAAGCAAATTAAACATTTCGATCTCTTTTTATAAGTTTATTATAATTGATGTAAGGATTGTATAATGGGTTTGATAGCCGCCAAACAGCTTCAATTTTCTTAATATTTTTTTTCATAATAGAAGTTTATCTCAGCAATTTAATGATTATCTAGCAGTTATACCAATCAAGATTTCGTCTCAACTAATATTTTACAATATTTTTCTTCAGAATTTTTACCTGCTCAGAACCCTAAAAGGTTTTAATTGTTAATCTAGAAATTACACAAATAAAATTATATGAGTAAAAAAATATTTTATCAAATTGCGAAACTTCTAGGTATTGCTTGTTTATTCGCTACTTTCTCCTGTAGATCTATTCCAAAGGGTGCAAGTGTGGTATCAGATTTTGATGCCAACAAATATGCAGGAACGTGGTACGAGATTGCTCGGATAGATTTCAAATATGAACGAAATCTAAATAATACGGCTGCTCAATATAGTTTGAAAGATAATGGCGATATCAAAGTAGTAAACTCTGGGTATAATTATGTAAAGGACAAATGGAAAAAGCGGGAAGGAAATGCAAAATTCCGAGAAGAAAAAACTAAAGGCGCATTAAAAGTATCGTTTTTCGGACCATTTTATTCGGGCTACAATATTTTTGCTTTGGACAAAGACTATAAATATGCCCTAATCGGCGGAAAAAATTATGATTATTTATGGATTTTATCTCGGGAAAAAACTATTCCAAATAGTATTAAAGAGCAATATCTCAAAATAGCCACTAATATTGGATACGATGTAAATGATTTAATTTGGATTGATCATGATAAAGAAAATCCTTACGTTAAATAATTAGTAATTATACGTTTATTAGAAATATCTATTTAAGAACGTATAAGAGAGGAATCTTAGTAGATTCCTCTCTTTTTATATCAAATTAGCTAAACTATACTGCTGGAATTTTATACCCATTGTGATATTTCGCAGCTAAATAAGTGTTGGACTCATCATCCGTAAATTTTTTATTTTCATCATTCCAATATATTTTTTTACCTGTTCGGTAAGCAATATTACCCATCTGAGAGATGGTAGCGATATGACTGCCAGCCTCTATAGGTGCATTTATAATAGATTTGTCTTTTTTACGAATAGCTTCCACAAAGTTCACCATGTGTAATTCCAAACCATTATCTACCGAAGGCTGTAAAGGCACCGCCTCCATTTTATTTTTATCCGGAATTACTTCCCAACCTTGTCTATTCAATACTAGCGTACCGTTATTTCCAATGAAAGCTACGCCATGATCTCTACCATAAGGTCCCGATTCAATACCCAAAGCATGTTCCCATTGAATATTGAAACCATCAAATTCGTATAAAGCAGTTAAGGTGTCAGGTGTTTCTGCAGCTGTGTTTGGATCAGCATACACCCCTCCCGTCCCAACTATAGATTTTGGAACTGAAGCTTTCATTCCTATTAATCCAAAATCTATCATATGTACGCCCCAATCAGTCATTAATCCACCTGCATAATCCCAGAACCAACGGAATTCGAAGTGGAAACGATTTTCGTTAAAATTTCTTTTTTGCGCAGGTCCAAGCCATAAATCATAGTTTACACCAGCAGGAACGGGAGTATCTGGTTTTTTGATAATAGGATCTTTCCAACCAACATATGACCAAGCCTTCACTAAACGAACTTTACCCAATTTGCCCGAATGAACAAATTTAATTGCGTCACGGAAGTGCTTTTGACTACGCTGCCATTGCCCTACCTGAACTATACAGTTTGATTTTGCAGCTGCAGCAACCATTACTTCACATTCTTTAATCGAATTTCCAATAGGTTTTTCTACATATACATGTTTCCCTGCTTTAATTGCATCCACGTATATTAGACAATGCCAATGATCTGGTGTTGCAATTATTACAGCATCTACTACATCATCTTTCAAAAGCTGTTTGTAATCTTCGTATGTTTTTACTTGTATATTTCTCTTCTCTAATTCAGATTTGCGGCGTCCTAGAACATTTGCATCCACATCACACAAGGCTGTACAGATTACATTCTCAACCTTTAGAAGGGCATTCAAATTCGCCCATCCCATTCCATTTACTCCGATAAGACCAACTCTAAGTTTTGAAGATTGGGTTGAGCCAAAAGTATTGGAACTTGCGTAAAAAGTAGTAGCGGCTAACAAAGCACCCGCTTTTAAAAAGTGTTTTCGATTCATAAAAAAAGTTTATAGGTTGTTTTTTAAGATTTAAAATTATTGATGCTATAAAGCTAGTAATTATCAAAGTTTATAAATTTAAAATAAAGTAAAATATAATCTATTAATTAATTTTCAGTAAAATTAATTAAAAATATTTCAAATACCAATTTTTCAAATCATAATTTTATTATAACAAATTTTAAGTTATAAAAAATATTCAATTTAAATAAATTGTATAATAGATGTTACTTGAATCGAGTAATTTATCTGTCAGTACCACTTTAACCTCATCTTTACAAAGAGTTTTTAACTCCAATTTAAAATTATTTCTAAATATTATTTGTTAATAATTCTTAAAGTATGAATAAAGTAAAACATTTATTTTAATTATTCTGTTATTGTATCATAACTAAATTAAATTAATTATGGCACTTACTACAGGAAACGAAGATCAATTAACAAAATCTGTCGAAAAACAAACTTCAAAAATTCCATCTATTTTATTTCTTGGTGCAGCATTGGGCGCAATGACTGTTTCAGCAGCGCTAAAATGTGCACGTGGAAAGGATGACAAAGATGCTCTATTCATCGGACAATGGGTAGCTCCATTTTTACTATTAGGTATTTACAACAAAATAGTAAAAACAGAAGGTCACGATTAATCCTCCTAATTCAATTTGTAAAATGAACGCATTGCTGAGCTATAATCGATTAGCTCAGCACTTACTTATCACTCGATTAAACACTAAAAACGATGAAAGAAGAAAAATCAAATAAGAAAATAGAAGTTATAAATAGTCATTTAGTAGATAATACCAACAAACCTATGACTACAAATGACGGAGTTCATATTCATGACAATAATAATACACTTAAGGCAGGTGAAAGAGGTCCTTCCTTGTTAGAAGATTTCATTTATCAAGATAAATTAGCACATTTTGATAGAGAACGAATTCCCGAACGCGTAGTACACGCCAGAGGATCGGGAGCACACGGTATTTTCGAAGCAACGGCTGATATATCCAAATATACGAAAGCGAAGTTTCTTCAAAAGGGAACAAAAACACCACTTTTCATCCGTTTTTCGACGGTAGCCGGTTTTAAAGGTTCCACAGACTTAGCACGCGATGTACGCGGGTTTTCTGTCAAATTTTACACAGAAGATGGCAATTATGATTTAGTAGGAAATAATATCCCCGTATTCTTTATTCAAGATGCGATGAATTTTCCTGATTTAGTACATGCCGTAAAACCAGAACCAAATAATGAAATGCCTCAAGCTGCATCTGCACATGATACTTTTTGGGATTTTGTTTCACTGATGCCCGAATCCGCACATATGGTGATGTGGGCAATGTCCGATCGCGCTATCCCAAGATCGTTACGTATGATGGAAGGATTTGGAGTTCATACATTTAAATTTGTGAATGAAGAAGGAAAAGGAACTTTTGTTAAATTCCATTGGAAACCCAAATTAGGTGTGCATTCTGTAGCTTGGCAAGAAGCGCAGAAAATATCTGGGTATGATTCGGATTTTCATCGTCGAGATTTATGGGAAGCTATTGAAAAAGGAAATTATCCACAGTGGGATTTAGGCGTGCAATTAATTCCTGAAGAAGATGAATTAAAATATTCCTTTGATATTTTAGACCCAACAAAAATCATCCCGGAAGAACTTGTACCTGTGCAGATAATAGGTACAATGACATTAAATCGTAATCCAGAAAACTTCTTTGCGGAAACTGAGCAGGTAGCTTTTGATCCAGGTCGTTTGGTACCTGGAATTGATTTCAGTAATGATCCATTATTACAAGGAAGAGTCTTTTCGTACGCTGATACACAAAATTACAGATTAGGAGGTCCAAATTTTCACGAATTACCGATTAATAGACCCATAAATGGAAAATACAACAATCAAAAAGATGGATTTGGAAGACAAGATATTCTTAAAGGAAATGTATCTTATTTTCCGAATAGTTTGGGCGGAGGTTGTCCTTATCATGCCATGCTCAAAGGGGAAACTGGATTTGAATCGCATGCTGAGAAAATAGATACCAAAAAAATTAGGGGTCGCTCCTCTTCTTTTGCAGATCATTTTACCCAAGCTCGATTGTTTTTCCAATCTCAATCTCCAGCAGAACAGGAACATATAATTTCTGCTTACAGTTTTGAACTATCCAAAGTCAACAGCGTTGACGTTCGTCGTAGAGAATTAGCTATCTTAAATCAAATTGATCAAAAATTGGCTAAATCAGTAGGTGATAATTTGGGAATGGAGCCACCTAAAAATTTGGACGAATTAACAATTCAATTCGCTAGACACAATCATCCCGAGTATCCAATTGAGCCGTCAAAGCCCGAAGTGACCGTTTCTAAGGCATTAACTATGGGAGTAAACCCAGGTCAAGGTTCTATCGAAACGCGTAAAGTAGCATTCTTAGTGGATAATGGCGTAAGTAAAGCAAGTATCGATAAAATGAAAACCGCACTTGAAGCTGAAGGTGCTGAAGCTATCTTAATAAGCACTAAAGTCGGTAAAATAAAATTTAAAGAAGGTGGCGAAGAAGAAATTCAATTTACTTATTTGACTGAGGCTTCCGTTTGCTATGATGCATTTTACACACCTGAAGGAGATTCTGTAAAAACATTAGCAGCTGAACCTGATTATTTTCAGTTTATCAATGAAGCCTATCGACACTGTAAAGCTATAGCGTTTGCTAAAGGGGCTGAAAAGCTAATTGAAGATACTTTAATAAAAGATTTGGACGACGGAATAATTTTAGAATCAAAAGCAAATCTGACAGATGATTTTATTCATATTATGAAAGGTCATCGAATCTGGGAACGTGAAAAAGCAAGAAAAGTGGCCGTATAGACCAAAATAACATATAATTAAAGCGGAATAAACAAATGAGTTTATTCCGCTTTTTAAATTTAAAAACAGCTTATCTAATGTGATAAGCTGTCACTTAATTATTAATAAATAGATAGTGTGTGATTTCAGTACCGTCCTAAATAAGGTAAAAATGGCGGTGGATTTATATAGCAGGGATTGCTATATTTAATTCGCTAAAATTAACCAACCGCCATGGTAAATATAAACGTATTTTCTCAGATATTAGGACTAGTAGATCGCAATATTTT
>PJUJ01000588.1_pt1 | contig 14638 bp, 13 predicted proteins | sample 1512321 | NCBI WGS metagenome assembly PJUJ01 (sample SAMN08177669, study PRJNA422409) | Feces metagenome, whole genome shotgun sequencing project. | isolation source: Chicken feces enriched on filter paper: beechwood xylan treatment | host: Gallus gallus | place: USA: Madison | collected 2015-01-15 | reverse complement strand
GATGCGGCCGTCGAGCAGGGCCTCCTCGATCTCCTTGGTGAACAGGCCCTTGCCGCCGATCTCCATCAGCCGGCGGTCCTGGATGCGGTCGCCGCTGGTGACGATCGGGATCAGCTGGGCGTAAGCCGCGATCTCTTCGGGGCCGGCGTCCAGCGGCGCGCCGAGGGCGTGGGCGATCCGCGCCTGCATGTGGCCGGACTGGGCGAGCGAGAGCTTGGAGCCGCGCGCGCCGATGCGGATGGGTTGCCGGGACACGGTCTGGACGTTACCTGCATGCGAAAGACAAGCCTTCGCTGCTACAGGAGCGGCGGGAACCCCGCAACCGCATGACAACCCTTACGAAGTTTGGCCTTACGATCCTTGGTCTTGAGACCAGCTGCGACGAGACCGCCGCCTCGGTGGTGCGCCGCAGCCCGGACGGGCGCGTCGAGGTGCTGTCGTCGATCGTCGGCACCCAGTTCGAGCAGCACGCGCCGTTCGGCGGCGTGGTGCCCGAGATCGCCGCCCGCGCCCATGTCGAGGTCATCGACAGCGTCGCCGCCGAGGCGATGCGCGCGGCCGGGATCGGCTATGACGCGCTGGACGGCGTGGCGGCCACGGCCGGCCCCGGCCTGGTCGGCGGGGTGATGGTGGGGCTGGCTTTCGGCAAGGCGGTGGCCCTGGCCCGCGACCTGCCGCTGGTGGCGGTCAACCACCTCGAGGGCCATGCGGTCTCGGCCCGCTTGGGCGCCGAGGTGGCCTATCCCTTCCTGCTGCTGCTGGTCTCGGGCGGGCACTGCCAGCTCTTGGAAGTCGGCGGCGTGGGCGCCTGCAAGCGCCTGGGCACCACGATCGACGACGCGGCCGGCGAGGCCTTCGACAAGATCGCCAAGAGCCTGGGCCTGCCTTATCCCGGCGGTCCGGCGCTGGAGAAGCTGGCCAAGACGGGCGATGCTTCGAAGTACGAACTGCCGCGCGCCTTGCTGGGCCGCAAGGACTGCGACTTCTCGTTCTCGGGCCTGAAGACGGCCGCTGCCCGCATCGCCGCGACGCTGACGACCGAGCAGGAGCGCGCCGACCTGGCCGCCGCCGTGCAGTTCGCCATCGCCCGCCAGCTTTCCGAGCGCACCGACCGGGCCATGAAGCTCTATGCGGCCGATCACGAGGCCGGCGAGCGCCGCTTCGTCGTGGCCGGCGGGGTGGCCGCCAACGGCGCGGTGCGCGCGGCGCTGCTGAAGGTGTGCGAGGACAACGGCTTTTCGTTCGACGCGCCGCCGCTGGCCTACTGCACCGACAACGCCGCCATGATCGCCCTGGCCGGCGCCGAGCGCCTGGCGGCGGGCATTTCCGACGATCTGGACGCCGTGGCGCGTCCCCGCTGGCCCCTCGACGAGGCCGCGGCGTTATCCAATCCGAGCAACAGTTTCGGTCGCAAGGGAGCCAAGGCATGACCTTCACGCACGCGGGCGTCGTCGGCGCCGGGGCCTGGGGCACGGCCCTGGCCCAGGTCGCGGCCCGGGCCGGTCTCCAGGTGACCCTGCAGGCGCGTGAGCCGGAGGTCGTGGCCTCGATCGCCGACAAGCGCGAGAACACGATGTTCCTGCCGGGCGTGACGCTGGAGCCGGCGGTCACCGCCGTCGCCGACATGGCGGGTCTGGCGTCCTGCGACCTGATCCTGGCTGTGCCGCCGGCCCAGCACCTGCGCTCGGCCATGGCGGCCCTGGCCCCGCACCTGAAACCGGGCGTTCCGGTGGTGCTGTGCTCCAAGGGCGTCGAGCAGGGCTCGCTGAAGCTGATGACCGAGGTGGCGGCCGAGGCCCTGCCGGGCGTGGCCATCGCCGTGCTGTCGGGGCCCAGCTTCGCCGGCGAGGTCGCCCGCGGCCTGCCCGCCGCGGCCACCCTGGCCTGCGAGGACGAGGCGCTGGGCAGGAAGATCGTCGAGGCGATCGCCATCCCGACCTTCCGCCCCTACTGGGCCGCCGACGTGATCGGCGCCGAGGCCGGCGGGGCGGTGAAGAACGTGCTGGCCATCGCCTGCGGCATTTCCGAGGGCAAGGGCCTGGGCCGCAACGCTCACGCCGCCCTGATCACCCGCGGCTTCGCCGAGCTGACCCGCCTGGCCGTGGCGGCCGGCGGCAAGGCCGAGACCGTGGCCGGCCTGTGCGGCCTGGGCGACCTGGTGCTCACCTGCTCGTCCAGCCAGTCGCGCAACATGAGCGTCGGCCTGGCGCTCGGCGCGGGTCAGACCCTGGAACAGGCCCTGGCCGGCAAGGTCAGCGTCGCCGAAGGCGTCGCCTCGGCCCCGGCCGTGCGGGCGCTGGCCCGCAAGCTGAACGTCGAGACCCCGATCTGCGAGGCCGTCGCCGCCATCCTGGCCGGCGAGGTCGACGTCGACAGCGCCATCCTCGGCCTGCTCTCGCGGCCGCTGAAGGCGGAATGACCGTGCGTCCTTCGAGGCGCGCCTTCGTCGCGCACCTCGGGATGAGGACCATCTTGCACTGAAATCCCTCATCCTGAGGCGCCCGCGCAGCGGGCCTCGAAGGACGCAGGGCCTTGCCGAAACAACACGAAGGAAACCGCCCATGCCGCTCTACGCCATCGTCTGCAAGGACAAGCCCGGCGCGCTCGAAACCCGCCTGGCCGTGCGCCCCAAGCACCTGGAATACCTGGCCCAGTCGACCAACCTGAAGCTGGCCGGCGCCCTGCTGAACGACGAGGGCAATCCGATCGGTTCGATCCTGGTGGTCGAGGCCGACGATGTGTCGGTGGCCCAGGCCCAGGCCGACAACGACCCCTATACCGCCGCCGGGATCTTCGAGAGCGTCGAGATCAATCCCTGGCGCCTGGCCGTCGGCGCGCTCTAGGCCCGATGGACGACAATCCCGCCCGCCCCGCGCCCGGCCAGGCGATCTGCGCCCTGGCCGACATCCCCGATCCGGGCGCGGCGGGCTTTCGATATCGCGAGGGCGAGGCGATGTTCGCCGGCTTCGTCGTCCGTAAGGACGGCGGGGTGTTCGGCTATGTCGACAGCTGTCCCCACGCCGGCTGGCCGCTGGCCGGGTTCAACGGCCGGTACCTGACCCGCGAGAACGACCTGATCCTGTGCGCCGGCCACGCGGCCCTGTTCCGCATCGCCGACGGCGCCTGCGTGGCGGGTCCGTGCGGGGGCAAGCACCTGACGCCGTGGCCGATCCGGGTGGAGGCGGGGCAGGTCTTCGCGGCCTGACCCTTCCTTAACCGATGGTCGGTTAGGGTTCCTCGACCTTGAGAGGAGCGCGCCGCCATGGCCGACGGAACGACCCCCGCCCAGACCGGCGCCTTCGACGCCGAACTGACCGACGCCGTCGACGCGCGGGGCGCGGGCGCCAAGCTCCGCTCGCTGGGCAAGATCAATCCGCGCCTGGCCCCGCAGCTGGCCCGCACCATGCTGGGCAAGGCCCGCGACAACGACAGCGCCGGCGCCTTCTCCACCTACTGCGAGGCCAAGGGCTTCGAGTTCACCTCGGCCTGGGCGGCCAACAACATTCCGTTCGTGGCCCCGCTGCTGCGCGACTTCATGGCCAAGCGCCCGGCCGACGGCCCCAAGGTGCGCTACATGGAGATCGGCGCCTATGAGGGCCGCAACCTGGCCTTCATGGACTGGATGTTCCCCGACCGCCTCGACGTGACGGTGATCGACCCCTGGTTCGACGAGGGGCTGAACCCGGAAGAGAAGTACCTGGCCGTCGAGCCGCGCTTCCACCGCAACATGGCCCGCACCACCTTCGGCAAGGTGGCGACCCACAAGGGGTTCTCGACCTACGAACTGCCCAAGATGCTGCAGGCCGGCGACAAGTTCGACCTGATCTATGTCGACGGCAGCCACACCGCCCTGGCGGTGATGATCGACCTGTGCTGCTGCGCCAGTCTGCTGGAGGTGGGCGGCATGATGGTGCTCGACGACTACTGGCACGACATCAGCGAGATCGGCGGCCCAGGTGTGAAGCAGGCGGTGGATCACTTCCACGCCGCCTTCGGCCGTTATTTCGAGGTCGCGGCGGTCTATCGCCAGGTGGCCCTGGTCAAGACGGCCGAGATCCCGCGCTAGCCGCTTGAGCCCGGACGATCTGCACGCCCTTGAAGCCTGCGACGACGCGCGCGAGCGCAACGCCATGGCTTTGCGCCTGGCCGATGCGCGCACGCCGGGTCTGGACGCGGTGCTGGCTCGCCTGATCCTGCGGCCCGACCTCGCCGGCCAGCGGGGCACGCTGGTCCACGCCCTGGCCATGTACGACTGCGGCCCGCACCTTGGCCTGCTGGTCGACCTCGCGATCGAGGGCGGCCTCGAGGTCGCGCACGAGGCCTTCTCCGCCCTGAACGGGATCGACCATGTCGGCGGCGAGGCGGCGGCCGAGGCCTTCGCGCGGCTGCAGGCCGCTCGCGCCGCCGGACCGGCCGAGGCCTGGCGGCGGGACCTGCTGGCCGACCTGGCCGAACTCTTCGAGTAGCCCTCGGCCTCGCTCAACCGCGCGCGGGCTGATATGGGCTGCGCACGGAGTTTCTGACCACATGACCGATACGATTTCCGACGCCGTGGCCGTGGGCCGCCGGGTGCTGAGCATCGAGGCCCAGGCCCTGAACCAGATGGCCGACGGCCTGGGCGAGGCCTTCGCGCGCGCGGTGCAGGTGATGCACGACGCCAAGGGGCGCATCGTCTGCACCGGCATGGGCAAGTCGGGCCACGTGGCGCGGAAGATCGCCGCGACCCTGGCCTCGACCGGCAGCCAGGCGATGTTCGTCCACCCGGCCGAGGCCAGCCACGGCGACCTGGGCATGATCGGTCCCGACGACGTGGTGCTGGCCCTGTCGAAATCGGGCGAAGCCCGCGAGCTGGCCGACACCCTGGCCTACTGCAAGCGCTTCTCGATCCCCCTGATCGCCATCACGGCGGTGGCGACCAGCCAGCTGGGCCAGGCCGGCGACGTGCTGCTGCTGCTGCCCGACGCGCCGGAGGCCACGGCGGAGGTCAACGCCCCGACCACCTCGACCACCCTTCAGATCGCCCTGGGCGACGCGCTGGCCGTGGCGCTGCTGGAAAGCCGCGGCTTCACCGCCAGCGACTTCCGCGTCTTCCACCCGGGCGGCAAGCTGGGGGCGGTGCTGCGCACCGTGGCCGACCTGATGCACGGGCAGGACGAACTGCCGCTGATCGGGCAGGGCGCGCCGATGAGCGAGGCCCTGCTGGTCATGAGCCAGAAGCGTTTCGGCGCGGTGGGCGTGGTCGACGGCGCCGGCGCGTTGGTCGGCCTGATCACCGACGGCGACCTGCGCCGCCACATGGACGGCCTGATGACCCATGTCGCCGGAGAGGTGATGACCAAGGGCCCGCTGGTGATCGGCCCCCACGCGCTGGCGGCCGAGGCCCTCAAGGTGATGAACGAGCGCCGGATCACCGTGCTGTTCGTCGTCGAGGGCGGCAGCCCGGTGGGCGTGCTGCACGTGCACGACCTGCTGCGGGCGGGGGTGATCTGAAAATCCCTCTCTCTGAGAGAGAGGGAGGGGCCCACGCCGACGGCGTGGGAGGGTGAGAGGTTACACTCTCATCGGATAAGGCGCGGTGAGGCGCCCAGTTGGGATAGGGCATGGGCGAGGTTCACCGGTCGACGGTGAAACCTCTCACCCTCCCACCGCTACGCGGCGGGCCCCTCCCTCTCTCAAAGAGAGAGGGACTTGGTTCTACGGCCGCTGTTCCGCGCCGAACGCCGCCAGGTCCTTGATCAGCGACACCACGGCCTGTTCCACCAGTTCGCCGCCCTTTTCGGGCGTGGCCAGGGCGGGGTCCGAGCCCATGCGGCCGTCGGCGTAGCGGGCGCGGAAGTCCAGCGCCTCGCGGATCGGGCCGGTGGGGGCGATCTTGGGCTCGTACTCGGCGGTCTTGATGCTGTCGGGATAGCCCCACTGGGTCACGGCGATTTCCGACGGGGTGGCGTGGCTGCCGTGGCCGACCGGGAATTGGCGCATGGCCAGGGCGTTGACGCCGTCGAGGTCCCACCAGTTCTTCAGCTTCATGGCGAAGGGGCAGCGTTCCTTGCGGAAGCTGTACTCGGCGTAGATCTCCGAGAACGCCGCCTCGATGGTGGCGACGTTGCCGCCGTGGCCGTTGAGGAAATAGATCTTCTCGAACCCGTGGGCGCCCAGCGAGCGCGTCCAGTCGCCGATGGCGGCCATGAAGGTCGACGGACGCAGGAAGATGGTGCCCGGGAAGGCCAGGTGGTGCTGGGCCATGCCGACATTGAAGGTCGGCGCCACCAGCACCTCGTCCGAGCGCTTGGAGGCCTCGTGGGCGATGATCTCGGGGCACAGCCAGTCGGTGCCCAGAAGGCCCGTCGGCCCGTGCTGCTCGTTGGAGCCGATCGGCACGATCACCGTCTTCGAACGCTGGAGGAAGGCTTCGATCTCGGGCCAGGTCGAGAGGGCGAGCAGCATGGCGGGGTACTCCGGAAGGCGTCGGCGGCCGGGGTTGCGACCGACCTTGCCTGCGCTTTACGCCCGAAGTCGGGCTTAGCCGACCCCCAATCTGCCCGAACGGCGTGCGGCCGAGCCGCGGCGCACTCGACCTGCGCGTGCTTGCCCCCGGGCGCCTGCCGCGCGCAAGGTGCCGGCCCGGCGTCATGCAGAACGCCGGGGAGGAGACCGCTGATGGCCCAAGCCCACGCCCGGGACGTGCTGGCCGTGCTCGACGGCGCGGGGCCGGCCCTGTCGCCGGTGGCGGCGTCCTGGCGGCGCAGCCTGGTGCTGCACGGCCTGGACCCCGAGAACCGCAAGGCGCCCGAAACCCTCTCCGAGCGCGAGCTGCTGGAGGCCCAGGAGCGCATGGGCGCCCTGCGCGCGGCGGCGTCCGACACGCTGGACGCCCTGTTCCAGGCCGTCGGCGCGCAAGGCTCGTGCGTGCTGCTGACCGACAGCGTCGGCGTGCCGGTCGACCGCCGGGGCGCGGCGGCCGACGATCCGGTGTTCCACCGCTGGGGCCTGTGGACGGGCGCGGTGTGGAGCGAGGCCAGCGAAGGCACCAACGGCATCGGCACCTGCATCGCCGAGCAGCGCACCCTGACCATCCACCGCGACCAGCACTTCCACACCCGCAACATCGGCCTTTCCTGTACCGTCGCGCCGCTGTTCGACCCGCAGGGGCGGCTGGCCGGCGCGCTGGACGTCTCGTCTTGCCGGCAGGGGCTGGAGGGCATGACCGGGCTGATGGAGGCGGTGGTCAACGACGCGGCGCGGCGCATCGAGTCCAGGGCCTTCCGCGAGGCCTTCCCCGGCGCGCGCATCGTGCTGCTGGCCGACGGCCGCGCCGACCGCGCCTCGACCCCGATGCTGGCTGTCGACGCCGACGACGTGGTCATCGGCGCCACCCGCGCCGCCCGTCAGGCGCTGGAACTGACCGACGACAAGCTGCGGCGCGGCCTGCCGTCGCCTGATCGCGGCGCCGACCTGGAAGACGCCGAACGCGCCGCCGTCCGCCGGGCGCTGGGGGCCGCGGGGGGCAACGTGTCGGCTGCGGCCAGCGCGCTGGGGGTCAGCCGCGCGACGCTGCACCGGAAGATCAACCGGCTTGGGCTGGGGCGGGGCTGACCGCCGCCCCGCTAACGTTGTGGAAAACCGCGTCGTCACCGATAGTCCGGTGATGTTTGGAAACTGGTTCAAACCCAAGGTGCGTTCTCCGAAAACCGATCGCTGCGGCATGTATGGCCGCAGTCTCGGTCAGCAGAGCGATCCGCTTTCCGGTGATTGTGGAGGCGATTGTTGGGGATGCGTTGGAGAGGTTGAATCCGATATGGGCTGTGACCCCTCCGTCCAGTCCGTCCGGCGGGAAATCCGCGAAGGCTGGCGTGACGGGAAAGGTAAGGCGCGATCGCCGAGCGCCTTGGCCTCCCTCGAAGCGATCAAGCAACTGCTGCGCGACGATTGGGATCCTATCGCCTTGATGCCGCACCTTCCGGCTGACGAGTACGACAGCTACGCCATCCAGGTGTTTTCGATGCTGAGCGCCAGCGCATCGGTGTCGGAGGTCGCGGACTATCTGAGCGACGCGGAGATGACCGGAACGCCGGATCGCGAGCGGGACCTTCGGGTGGCTCAGAAGGCCGCTATGATCATGAGCGGTCTGGAACTGTCGCAAACCTGAGACACCCCGTACCGGTCTCCGCCGCCGTCCCGCTCCACATCAAAAATCCGGGCGCAAGCTCCTCCCTGCGACGCCGAACACGGCGCGACGGAGGAAACCATGACCAAGCCCGAGTTCATCGACTCGCTGTCCCGCCCGCCGTTCAAGGCGCGCTACGACAACTTCATCGGCGGCCAGTGGGTCGCCCCGGCCGACGGCCGTTACTTCGACAACGCCTCGCCGATCACCGGCCGCAAGATCTGCGAGATCGCCCGCTCGCAGGCCGAAGACGTCGAGCGGGCCCTGGACGCCGCCCACGCCGCCAAGGACGCCTGGGGCAGAACGAGCGCCGCCGACCGCTCGCGGATCCTGCTGAAGATCGCCGACCGCATGGAGGAAAACCTCGCCGTCCTGGCCAACGCCGAGACCTGGGACAACGGCAAGCCGATCCGCGAGACCACGGCCGCCGACCTGCCGCTGGCCATCGACCACTTCCGCTATTTCGCCGGCTGCCTGCGCAGCCAGGAAGGCGCGATCTCCGAGATCGACCACGACACCATCGCCTATCACTTCCACGAACCGCTGGGCGTGGTCGGCCAGATCATCCCGTGGAACTTCCCGCTGCTGATGGCCTGCTGGAAGCTGGCCCCGGCGCTGGCGGCCGGCAACTGCGTGGTGCTGAAGCCCGCCGAGCAGACCCCAGCCTCGATCATGGTGCTGTTCGAGCTGATCGGCGACCTGCTGCCGCCCGGCGTGGTCAATGTCGTCAACGGTTTCGGCCTGGAGGCGGGCAAGCCGCTGGCGTCCAGCCCGCGCATCGCCAAGATCGCCTTCACCGGCGAGACGTCCACCGGGCGCCTCATCATGCAGTACGCCAGCCAGAACCTGATCCCGGTGACGCTGGAGCTGGGCGGCAAGTCGCCCAACATCTTCTTCGCCGACGTTGCCGCGCAGGATGACGACTATCTCGACAAGGCGCTGGAAGGCTTTGCGATGTTCGCCCTGAACCAGGGCGAGGTCTGCACCTGCCCCAGCCGCGCCCTGGTGCAGAAGTCGATCTACGACAAGTTCATGGAGAAGGCGCTGAAGCGCGTGCAGGCGGTGGTGCAGGGCAATCCGCTGGATCCCGCCACCATGATCGGCGCCCAGGCCTCCGAGGAGCAGTTGAACAAGATCCTCGGCTACATGGACGTGGGTCGCAACGAGGGCGCGCGCCTGCTGACCGGCGGCTCGCGCACCGTGCTGCCCGGCCAGCTGGCCGACGGCTTCTATGTCGAGCCGACGGTGTTCGAGGGCCACAACAAGATGCGGATCTTCCAGGAGGAGATCTTCGGACCCGTCCTGGCCGTGACCACCTTCGAGACCGAGGAAGAGGCGCTGGAGATCGCCAACGACACCGCCTTCGGCCTCGGGGCCGGGGTGTGGACCCGCGACGGCGCGCGCGCCTACCGCTTCGGGCGCGGCATCCAGGCCGGGCGGGTGTGGACCAACTGCTACCACGCCTATCCGGCCCACGCGGCCTTCGGCGGCTACAAGCAGTCGGGCGTGGGTCGCGAGACCCACAAGATGATGCTCGACCACTACCAGCAGACCAAGAACCTGCTGGTCAGCTACAGCGCCAAGGCGCTGGGCTTCTTCTAGGCCTTATTCGGTTCCTCCCCCTGGGCCTTCGCCGACGACGGCGGGGGCCCCCTTTCTTCCGCCTGGGCAGGCGGCAAGGGCGGCGCTGGCGGCCTCAAAACCGACAAATCGAACAAGACCAACTTTCTGTCGTCAGAAACAGAATTGGTCTGCTTGCGCGGGGGGTGATGCTTCGCATACTCCCGCTCGCAAGACGACGACTGACGCAGCGGCAAGACCGCTGGCGACGACAAGATCGACTGAAGAGACGTTAGGGAGACGCGTGGTGAGCGACGGACAGCTGTTTCCGGTGCCGGAAGACTGGGCGGGCAAGGCCCATATCGACGCCGAGGGCTACGAGGCCGCCGTGGCCCGCGTCGAAAGCGACCCCGAGGGCTACTGGCGCGATCTCGCCGCCCGCCTCGACTGGATCAAGGCCCCGACCAAGATCAAGAACGTCTCCTACGCCAAGGACGACTTCCGCATCCGCTGGTACGAGGACGGGGTGCTGAACGTCAGCGCCAACTGCATCGACCGGCACTTAGCCAGCCGCAAGGACGACGTCGCCCTGATCTTCGAGGGCGACGAGCCGGGCGTCTCCGACAAGATCACTTATGGCCAGCTGCACGACCAGGTCTGCCGCATGGCCAATGTGCTGAAGGACCTGGGCGCCAGGAAGGGCGACCGGATCACCATCTACCTGCCGATGGTGCCCGTGGCCGCGATCGCCATGCTGGCCTGCGCCCGCATCGGCGCCATCCATTCGGTGGTGTTCGGCGGCTTCTCGCCCGACAGCATCGCCGGCCGCATCCAGGACTGCGACTCCCGCCTGGTCATCACCGCCGACCAGGGCCGTCGCGGCGGCAAGACGGTGCCGCTGAAGGCCAATATCGACGAGGCCCTGACCCACTGCCCGCAGGTCGAGAAGGTGCTGATGGTCCGCTGGACCGGCGCCGACGTGCCGGTGGTTGAAGGTCGCGACGTGATCTGGAACGACGTCAGGGACGCCGCTTCGCCCGACTGCGCGCCTGAGCCGATGAACGCCGAGGACCCGCTGTTCATCCTCTACACCTCCGGCTCGACGGGCAAACCCAAGGGCGTGCTGCATACCACCGGCGGCTACCTGGCCTGGGCCAGCTGGACCTTCGAGTCGGTGTTCGACTACCGCCCCGGCGAGATCTTCTGGTGCACCGCCGACGTGGGCTGGGTCACCGGCCACAGCTACGTGGTCTACGGCCCGCTGGCCAATGGTGGGACCAGCCTGATCTTCGAGGGCGTGCCCAACTACCCGACCCCGTCGCGCTTCTGGGACGTGGTCGACAAGCACAAGGTCGAGATCTTCTACACCGCGCCCACGGCCCTGCGCGCCCTGATGCGCGAGGGCGACGAGCACGTTCTGAAGAACGACCTGTCGTCGCTGCGGCTGCTGGGCAGCGTCGGCGAGCCGATCAATCCCGAGGCCTGGCTCTGGTATCACCGCGTGGTCGGCAAGGACCGCCTGCCGATCGTCGACACCTGGTGGCAGACCGAAACGGGCGGCATCCTCGTCTCGCCGCTGCCGGGCGCCACCGACCTCAAGCCGGGCTCGGCCACCAAGCCGCTGCCGGGCGTGAAGCTGCAGCTGGTCGACGCCGAGGGCCAGGTGCTGGAAGGCGCGACCGAGGGCAACCTCGTGATCACCGACAGCTGGCCGGGCCAGATGCGCACGGTGTATGGCGACCACCAGCGCTTCTTCGAGACCTATTTCTCGACCTATCCCGGCAAGTACTTCACCGGCGACGGCTGCAAGCGCGACGCCGACGGCTACTACTGGATTACCGGCCGGGTCGACGACGTCATCAACGTCTCGGGCCACCGCCTGGGCACGGCCGAGATCGAGAGCGCCCTGGTGGCCCACGAAGCCGTCGCCGAGGCCGCGGTGGTCGGCTATCCGCACGACATCAAGGGCCAGGGCGTCTACGCCTATGTCACCCTGAAGGCCGACGCGGTCGCCACCGAGGAACTGCGCAAGCAGCTGGTGCTGTGGGTGCGTCACGAGATCGGCCCCTTCGCCGCGCCGGATGTCCTGCAATGGGCCCCCGGCCTGCCCAAGACCCGGTCGGGCAAGATCATGCGCCGCATCCTGCGCAAGATCGCCGAGAACGCGGTCGACGCCCTGGGCGACACCTCGACCCTGGCCGATCCGTCTGTGGTCGACGACCTGGTGCGCAACCGGGCGGGCGCGAAGGCGGCCTAAGGTCGCCGCGCGCTTGGCGCGAGGAAATATCTCCTCGCGCCCCTGGCGTGAGTTGAGGCGATCACGCTAGTTTGCCGCCGTTCAAGCGGGGGCTTGCTGTTCATGCGTTTTCTTTCCCTGGCGACCGTGCTGGCCGCCACCACCGTCTGCGGCGCGGCCGCCGCGGCGCCGAGCCTGTGGGTGCAATGCGACGGGCTGCCCAAGCCCGAAAGCCTGGCCAAGCAGACGGCCAAGGCCGGCCTGACCATCCTGACCGGCGGCTTCTACGGCCTGACCATCGAAGGCGGCGGTGAGCCCGCCAATGGCGAGCAAGGGGTCTCCGCCTGCACCCAGGCCCTGGCCGATCCGGTGCTGGAGCCGTTCTGGGAGCGTCGCGTCAGCCTGCTGCGGTCCAAGGCGCTGCACGAGGTCGAGGCCGGCCGGCCCGACGTGGGCCTGAAGGACCTGGAAGCCACCCGCGCGGCCGCCGGCGGCCATGTCGACGCCCTGGCCTTCAATCGCTCGCTGGGGGTTTCGACCAAGCTGTTCGAGGCCTCTCTGCTGGCCAAGCAGGGCCGAACCGCCGAGGCCGAGCGCCTGGCGGTCGAGGCCGCGGACGCCCGCCCTTGGTCGGCCCGCATTCAGCGGCTGTCCTCGGCGATCCTGGCCATTGATCCGACCTACGGCCCCGACGAGGAGCGGGTGCTGACGCGCCTGGCCAGGCTCGACCCCGATGGCCTGGCGGCCCGGGCCGCGGCGCGCGAATGGGGCGACCCGACCGGCGCCGCCGACGACTGGGCGGCCGAGGCCAAGGCCATGCGGCGCCTGGAACCCAATGGCGAGTTCGTGCCGGAAACCTTCGAGTACACCCTGGGCTCGGCCGTGCGCTTGCCGCTTCCGCTGGCCAAGGCGGCGCTTTCGGCCGCGCGGGCGGGCAGGATCGATCAGGCCAAGGCGCTGCTGGCGGAGCTGGACGGGCTGAAGCCCTGGGCCCCGGAGGTCATGCCCAAGAACAAGTTCCAGGCCGCCCGCGCGACCAGCACCATGAAGGTGTCGGCGCTGATGATCGAGCGCGCGGCGCCCTACAGGAAGGCGACCCAGGCCTGGCTGCTGGCCCACGAGGGCAAGTTCCAGGAGGCGCAGGACATGATCGACGGCCTGCCCGCCGAACCGGCCACGTTCGAGCTGGCCCGCGCGACCGCCAAGGGGCTGGGGCGGCCCGAGGCGCCGGCGCTGGCCGGCCGCGACGGCCTGATCAAGTCGCTGCGCGAGGGGCGCGCCGAGCGGCTGGTGGTTCTGGACTACGCCCGGTCGCTGCCGCTGCTGGAGGAGACCGAGCCGTCCAGGCAACGGGCCGGCAAGCCGATGAGCGGCCTGCCCGGGCGCGACAGCAAGCTGAAGACCGGCGAGATCAGCGTGCGGGTCGAGGGCTATCGCGGCATGGCCGCCGCCGAGGAGCAGGCCCTGCTGCGCGCCGCCCAGGTGGCCCGCACGGCCGGCGCCAAGGGCTTCGTGCTGACCGAGCGCCGCGACTTCGAGAAGTTCTATGTCAGCGCCTATGCGCCGCGCCCGACCGAGAACACGCCCAATCCCCAGATGGTCGAGACGATCACCGAACTGGTGCTGCTGAACCCCGACGCGCCGCCGGCCTATGCCGAGCGCGCGGGGCTGGCGATCGACGCCGAGCAGGTCTGGACGGAACTGTCGCCGTTCTACGTGCTGCCGGCGGAGGTGAAGTAGGCGAGGGGCGGTCTGTGATCCCCACGCCCTAGCCTCATTCCCCGCCAGGGTTTATACGCGCGGCCATGTTTGAAGGCCTCTCCCCCCTCGCCCGCGAAGCCCGCTCCTGGCCGTTCGAGCAGGCGCGCGCCACCATCGCCCGCGTCCTGCGCGTGCGCCTCCCCGACCGCGCCGACCAGGACGCTGCGAAAGCCCTGATCGACGCCGGTAAGGCCGACGAGGCGGTGAAAGCCTATCCGGCCCTTTCCAAGGCCGTGATCTTCGAGACCGGCTATGGCCCGTCCGGCCTGCCGCACCTGGGCACGTTCGGTGAAGTGGCGCGCACGACCATGGTGCGCCAGGCCTTCCGCGCGCTGGTCGACGACCACATCCCGACCCGCCTGATCGCCTTCAGCGACGACATGGACGGCCTGCGCAAGGTTCCGGACAACATCGAGAACAAGCAGCCGCTGATCGAGGACCTGGGCAAGCCGCTGACGGTCGTCCGCGACCCCTTCGGCACCCATGACAGCTTCGGCGCCCACAACAACGCCCGCTTGCGCGCCTTCCTCGACAGCTTCGGCTTCGAGTACGAGTTCGTGTCCTCGACCGAATGCTACAAGGGCGGCCTGTTCGACGAGACGCTGCTGACGGCCCTGGCCCGCTTCGACGCCATCCAGAAGGTGATGCTGCCGACCCTGGGCGAAGAGCGCCGCGCCACCTATTCGCCGTTCCTCCCGGTCAGCCCGACCACCGGCAAGGTGCTGCAGGTCCCGACCCTGGAGCGCAACGTCGAGAAGGGCACGATCGTCTTCGAGGACGAGGACGGCTCCAAGGTCGAGGTCCCGGTCACCGGCGGCCACGTGAAGATGCAGTGGAAGCCCGACTGGGCCATGCGCTGGACCGCCCTGGGCGTCGACTACGAGATGAGCGGCAAGGACCTGATCGACTCGGTCAAG
>PJUJ01000576.1_pt1 | contig 14872 bp, 12 predicted proteins | sample 1512321 | NCBI WGS metagenome assembly PJUJ01 (sample SAMN08177669, study PRJNA422409) | Feces metagenome, whole genome shotgun sequencing project. | isolation source: Chicken feces enriched on filter paper: beechwood xylan treatment | host: Gallus gallus | place: USA: Madison | collected 2015-01-15 | reverse complement strand
TATACACGTGTACATACACCTCTTCGCTGTGGACATGAGTCCAACGCTGGTGACTTACTCTTATCAACCAGAGCTACTCTACCTTTTCTAACTAATTGTTGAATAGTAGGCATTTACCTGTTTCTGTTTTAAATTTTTGTTAAAAAATCTTTTTAAGTCCGCAAAGATAAATATAAGATTTGGAATTGTAAAGTGTTGTGTAGAAAAAAGTTTGAATTAACTTGAGGGACTTTTTAGTAAGTTTTGCTAATTATATATCTCACTAATTGATCAGCTCCAAAAATGCTTAGATGGTCATCGTCGTACATGTAGCATTCTCTATTCTGATATTTAATAAATGGATAATCCGCAACATTTAAATAATCGTTACCAGCGAAATCTTTTTTAAGAGCATTATTATAATCATTAGCCTGTTTTAAAATATACTTTTGTTCCAGTTTGGAGTTGAGTTTCTTTTCCAATGCTAAAATATCTCCATAAGTCATCGTATAAGCAGGAGTTTGACCGATGATAGTATATTCTAGCTTATGTTTTTTGAGATAGGCTATTAGACTCTCCATTTTCTTTTTCAGAGTGGGATAGTCGTATTGTCCCGATCCCCAAAATCCTGTAATATACACCTTATCTATATGCATAGCATTTTTAGGTAGAAAAGTTTTGTAGATGTAATCTATTACCTTAACAGAATTTTTTGGGCCTTTTGTTTCTAACAAAGGATATGTCGTAGAGACCGTTGCTTGCAAAAAATTAATATTTGAAGCTTGTAATTGTGTCTTGAAAGAATACGCAAGTGCTCCCGCGTGACTATCTCCGAGTAATAAAATATTCTTTTTATTAGGATGAATAAACAAACAGCCTTTTTTATTGAATTGCTCAAACGTATGTTCCACATCTATATGGCAAGTTCCTCTTCTAAACTGTTTGTTTAAAAATTTCTTGCGGTAATTTTCATTATAATGGGAAAAGTATTGGGTTTCGGACTCTTGGATATGCGTACTGGCATAGCTTATTCCTACACAGATAAATAGACTTATAGATGCGCTAATCGCAACAAATTTTAGTGACGCAAGCCTTCTGTTGCTTTCAATTAAATAATAAGAGAGGATTGCCAATGTAAGGGAAGATAATATAAGGATTAGGGTAGCTCCATGTCCTGTCAACGCAAAATAATAGGTAAAAACGAATATCGGCCAATGCCATAAATACCAAGGATATGAGATTTTCCCTATAAACTGTGCGATAGAGGATTGAAATAAATTATATTCCCAACGAACTAATATAATGCATGCCGTCGCAAAAACCGGAATAAGCGTATAGCAGGAGGGCCATGTCATATCCTTCTCTTGATAAGCGTAAATGCAGTAACATAAAACTAGGTAGCATATGCTGCATATCATACCACGGGAAAGTGTATTAATTTTTATTTCCTTTTGCAAAAAATATACTAATCCACCCAATAGCATTTCCCATGCGCGTGTAGGAAACATATAAAAAGCTAGGCTATTATCATTCTCATTGAAATAAAGCATTCCTAAGAAAGAAAACAGAATCAAAAAACTAAATAGAATAATACTTTGATACCTGTGCTCTATTAGTCGTTTCCGAAAAGGATATAACAATAAGGGATAAATCATATAAAACTGCCATTCCACCGATAGAGACCAGGTGTGCAACAAAAAATTTGATTGAGATGCATTATCAAAATATCCGCTTTTCAGATAATAGGAAATGTTGGACACGAAAAACAAACTGCTGATCGCATATTCGTTTATTGTTTTTATATCTTTTGGAAGCAAGGTGAAGGCTGATGCAATGGCTATTCCCACAAGCATAAATAATAATGCAGGAACAATCCGTTGAGCTCTTTTGCTATAAAATGTTCGGAAACTAAAATTATTGTGGTGAAAGCCTTTCAGAATATTGGAAGTCATCAAATATCCAGAAATAACAAAGAAGATATCTACACCTATAAATCCGCCTTGAAAATATGGAATCTGGAAATGAAAAAATACTACAGCAATCACAGCTATAGCACGTAAAATACCAATATCGTATCTGAAATTCATGAGTTTTTGTCTTACAAAACTCTATAAAATAGATTGTAAAATAAAATATGATTTTGATTAAACATCTATTTCTATGTGGAGCAGATATGGTAGCAGGGCAAAAAGCTTCCTTGTCAGCCGTGAGGTTGGATTCTCTGTGGGAAGTATTCGGTGAAATGGTATTAAGCCCCATCTTTTAGACTTATTTCCAGATTCTGTTGAAGATTTGATGGAAAGTATAAATGGCATGAAAAATAAAACAATAAGAGCGCTAAATATAAGCGCTCTTGTTGTTTTATGATAACAAAGTAAAGTCAATCTGTCTTTTCTCTAAATCGACTTTCTTCACTTTGATTTGAACTTCGTCGCCTAGTTGATATGTTTTCTTCTTGCGCTGACCGATGATAGCATAGTTCTTTTCGTCTAAAGTGTAGAAATCGTCCGTGATATCGCGTAAGCGTACCATACCTTCACATTTGTTTTCTTGAATTTCTACATACATTCCCCATTCTGTCACACCAGAAACAATACCAGTATATTCTACACCAACTTGGTCTTGTAAGAATTCAGCTTGTTTGTATTTAATAGAAGCGCGTTCCGCTTCAGCAGCTTTTTTCTCCATTTGCGAAGAATGTTCTGCAAGTTTCTCATAGTGTTCGGTATTTACTTTGGTGCCACCATCCAAATAGTATTGCAATAAGCGATGTACCATTACGTCTGGATAACGACGAATAGGGGAGGTGAAGTGTGTATAGTAATCAAAAGCCAATCCGTAGTGGGAAGTACCTTTTGTCGTATAGATCGCTTTTGCCATAGAACGGATAGCTAAGGATGTTAAAAGGTTTTGCTCCTTGCTTCCTTCAATTTTCGTCATTAAAGCATTCAAAGACTTTGCGGCTTCTTTATCTGTTTTAGTATTTAGTTTGTAACCAAAGCGAGCAGCGAAATTGGAGAAGGTGTTCAATGTTTCAGTATTAGGCACATCGTGGAAACGGTAAATGAAGCCTAGTTTATTTTTACCTTTCCCTTGTTTACCTATATATTCAGCAACTTTTCTATTTGCCAAAAGCATAAAATCCTCAATCAACTTATGGGCGTCTTTACGCACTTTGGTGTATACACCCAATGGTTTTCCATTTTCGTCCAAATGGAATTTCACCTCTTCGCTCTCGAAACTAATTGCACCATTTTTGAATTTGCGCTCGCGTAAAATGTAAGCCAGTTCGTTTAATTTCAAAATAGCTTCGGAATGATCGCCTGCTTTATTCTCAATAATCTCTTGTGCTTCTTCATACGTGAATCTGCGGTCTGAGTGAATAATAGTTCTTCCAAACCACTGTTCAATCACATTTGCTTTCTCATCCATTACAAATACCGCTGAGAATGTCAACTTATCCTCGTTCGGTCTCAAAGAACATAGATTGTTTGAAAGTCTTTCAGGAAGCATTGGAATTACACGGTCTACTAAGTAAACCGAAGTGCCTCGTTGAAATGCTTCTTTATCTAAAATAGAATCTGGCGTCACATAATGCGAAACGTCCGCAATGTGTACGCCGATTTCATAATTTCCATTCTCTAGAATTTGGAAAGAAATGGCGTCATCAAAATCTTTTGCGTCGAAAGGATCGATCGTGAAAGTAAGCACATTTCTAAAATCACGACGTAATGAAATTTCCTCCTCACTGATTTTATCCGAAATATCTGCTGCAGCTTTTTCTACTTCTTTCGGGAATTCCAAAGGGAAGCCAAAGTCAGCGAGAATGGCATTCATCTCGGTATTGTTTTCTCCTTTTTTACCCAATACACTCTTTACTTTTCCTATGGGATTTTTGGCGTTCGCTGGCCACTCCATAATTGATACGACTACCTTTTCTCCGTCCTTGGCACCATTCAAATTGTCCAAAGGGATGAAGATATCGTGTAGCATTTTTCTATCGTCAGGAAGGAAGAATGCATAGCTCTTGGAGATGTCGATGGTTCCTGTAAAATCCGTCTTTGCACGTTGTAGAATTTCGATGATTTCACCTTCTCTCTTCTTACCTTTTTTACGTTCGTAGACGTGCACTTTTACGGTGTCTCCATGTAGTGCTTGTCTAAGTTTTCGAGGGGCTACGAAAATGTCATTTTCCAATTCATCTTCGGGTACGATATAGGCTGAACCATCTGCTGTCATATCGACAGTTCCGGTTACATATACTTTCAATTGGCGAAGTTTAAACTTGCCTCTTTCGGGTTGTTGGAAGTGACCTTGCTTGGACGCGTCACTTAGAATATCTGCAATAGTTATTTTGGAATCTGTATCGGTGATGTTAAGTTTTGAGGCTACTTGTTTGTAGTTCATCAGCTGGTTGCCGTTCTTTTCAAAAACATCTATGACGAGTTGCGTTAATACCTCTTTATACGGATTCTCTTTTTTGCTCTTCATATGAGTCGATTGTATTTTATGTGTTTTATAATATCTAATCAGGGCAGGGAGAAGAGAAGTGCTTAGCACAACGCTGCCTTTAAATCATATACTAATATACAACAATACTGCCAGAGTTAATGAATGATTACAAGGTATAGAGGTTAAGAAATCTTTAAATATATTTTAAGTTATTTTATGGTTTATTTTAGCAACAGTATGTTGCTGAATATTAGCCTTTAATTTGTTAATTTTACTAAAATCGTATTTCATAAACCTTTGTTTTTAAGTGGTTTGAGAAGGAAAGTTGGTTAAGGGTATAGTTTTATTTAAATTTTAATTTTATAAAATTGTTATTTTAGCATGTATAAGTTATTTTATTATAGGTGTTTATACCTTTAAAAGCTAAAATTTTTTATATAAAAATGAGGTCAAAAATTGTGCAAAAAATACCAAAAACAATCCTTCTTCTACATGTAAAATGCAAAGAAGATTATTTCAGATAATAGTGTGAAAGAGGTCGATTAATCCTGTTGAGCTTGGCATACCTCACAAATTCCGACTGCGTTGATAGCAATCGCATGCAAGGAAAAGTTTGCCGGAATATTGATCTTAGGTACGGAGATTTCATCTAGGCAATATACGCTATTGCAAACCGAGCAGATAAAGTGTACATGTTGGTCGTGGTGGTGGTCGGCACTACATTTGGTCGAACAAATTGCATAAGTAGCTGTTCCGTGTAAATCGAAAATCTTATGTAAAATTCCCTTGTCTTCAAAAGAAGCTAAGATTCTATACAGCGTCACTCGGTCAATTTCAGCACCGAAAACTCTCTCCAATTCCGGTTGGGTGATAGCTGTCTTTTTGTCAGAAATAACTTCCAATACACGAAGGCGCGGCTTAGTTACTTTAAGTCCATTAGACTTCAAAAGTTGATTAAAATCCGTAGTATGATCATGTGTATGCGCTTCGTGTTGTGTTGTTTTCATATAGGTAAAATTACGAATTTATGCTGGTAAAAGAAAGCCTCTCAGACGGGTGGTCTGAGAGGCTTTTGTATGCTGTATATAGAGCTTGATTATTTGCCTGCAGCTTTAGCGTGATCAGCCAAAAATTGAGCAAGACCACTATCTGTTAATGGGTGTTTTAATAAGGCTGTGATAGCTGATAAAGGACCCGTCATTACATCTGCACCAATCTTAGCACAACCTAATAAGTGTGCGCTGTGACGTACAGAAGCAGCTAAGATTTGAGTCTTGAAACCGTAGTTATCATAGATCAAACGAATCTCCTCGATTAAGCCTAAACCGTCTACAGAAATGTCATCCAAACGACCTACGAAAGGTGATACATATGTAGCTCCAGCTTTAGCAGCTAATAAAGCTTGACCAGCTGAGAATACCAACGTGCAGTTCGTTTTGATTCCTTTTTGGCTAAAATATTTGATTGCTTTAACACCATCTTTGATCATTGGGATTTTAACGACGATCTTTGGATCTAATGCCGCTAGTGCTTCCCCTTCTTTGATCATGTTTTCATAGTCAGTAGCGATTACTTCAGCACTTACATCGCCATCCACGATAGCGCAGATTGCCTTGTAGTGATTGATTACGTTTTCTTCACCACTAATACCTTCTTTGGCCATTAAACTTGGGTTGGTAGTTACGCCGTCTAATACGCCTAAATCTTGAGCCTCTTTAATTTGATCTAAATTGGCTGTGTCAATAAAAAACTTCATGTTTAAGTTTGTTGTATTTTAATAATATTTAAAACTATCTATAATTTTAGCTGTTACAAAGGTAGTTATTTATTCATATTAAACGCTATATTGCCCACATGGAAATTTTCAGATCGTTGCACTACCGAAATTTTAGGTTGCACACGATAGGACAGTCCCTATCATTGCTGGGTACATGGATGCAACGCATAGCCATTAGTTGGCTTGTATATGAGTTAACAGACTCTGTATTTTGGTTGGGATTTGTATCCTTTATTTCGCTTTCTCCTTCATTATTTTTGGCACCCTTTATTGGTTCTTTCGTCGATGGAAGATCTAAATATAAGCTCGTTGTTTGGACGCAGATTTTGCTAATGATTCAGGCAGGTATTCTGACCTTGGTGGTTTTTCTAGGTTGGGAATCGGTTACATGGCTTTGTATTCTGGGGTTTGTGCAAGGTGTGATAAATGCTTTTGATGTGTTAGGAAGGCAAGCTTTATTGTCCTCATTGGTGGATAATCGAAAAGATTTACCCAATGCAATCGCGTTGAACTCTTCTGTTTTCAATGCGGCACGTATGGTCGGACCAGCTATTGGAGGGGTGTTACTTAGTACTTATGGAGAGTTTGTCTGTTTTCTGATGAACTTCCTAAGCTTTATTCCTGTGCTTACAACCCTATCTTTAATGAAAGTCATTGAAAAGCCAATTGCAACAGTGAAAGGACGTTCCACGTGGCAAGGTTTGGTTGATGGTTTTGATTATCTCAGAAGATCGCCACACTTGGCTTCCTTGATTGTAATTATGACGTTCTCTAGTTTGTTTGTGATACCCTATACATCGTTGTTACCCGCAGTAGCGCGAGATTTGTTTAATGGCGATGAAACCACATTTTCCTGGTTTGAATCAGCAGCGGGGTTGGGAGCCATGATTGGCGCTATCCGTATGGCAAGTCTCAAAACGGGTGAGAATTTGCGTTATCGTGTCATGTTCTCAGCCCTGACAATGGGGATTTCTATATTGCTGTTGGCTTATGCACATTACCTACCTTCTGCGATTTTCTTTACAGTGGCTGTTTCCTTTGCTATGATGATGCAAAATTCAAGTATCAATACGTATATCCAAACCCATTCCATGTCTTCTTATAGAGCACGTATTATGTCGTACTACGTTATGTCCTTCCAAGGTATATTCCCTGTTGGTAGTTTGATTACTGGCGCCCTAGCGGAAGCTGTAGGACTTAAAAATGCCTTGTATATTATGGGAAGTATTGGAGTGATAATTTCTCTTGGCTTTTATATCTATTTGCGTACCCACCTGCATCGAAGATTATTTAAAGTGGATTATTCGAGATGGAAGAAATAGATTTATATTAAAAAAGGACTAGTAATTGGTTTACAAGTCCTTTTAGAAATAAAGGTGCAATCAAGAATTACAACATATTCGTAAATTTTAAAACCAGTAATTCTCCTGGGATTTCTCCGGGAATAAAGCCTGATAAATCGACTTCACAATTCTTTCCGACATTTTTAGCTTTTAAAACTTTTGATGAACCTAATATTGATACAGCTGTATTAGACTTGATATTATAATTTTTCAGAACAATCTTTGACTGGTACTTTGGTAGAAATGCATAAAAATCTTTATCTTTTTTGGTGAAAAATAGTTCCACATGCGCTACATCAGCTTTTGGTTCGACGAGTTTTGCAGCATTGTATCCCGTCATATAGCTTTTATCATCTTTCTTGGGAATGTTTGTCGAACTCCATTGGTACGGATTTTTAACAGCTTTAGTACCGTAAATTGCTTCTCCATTTACTTTAAGCCATTCACCCATTTCTGTAAGTCTCTCTTGCATAATAATTGGAATTCTTCCATCGGCAGTAGGACCAATGTCCAGTAGTAAATTTCCACCACGAGCGACGATATCGATAAGTAATAACAACAGTTCTTTTGAAGTTTTGTAATCGTGGATATTTTCATTGCGATTATAACCGTAAGAGTGTCCTATACCTTGACTTTCTTCCCATACAATGTCGGCACTCATGCCGCTACCATATTCGGATGTCGTATAGGTGGCTCCATGATTAGTTTCCCGTGTATTTTTACCCCAACGATCATTTACAACTACATCTTTAGCTACGAGTGAATCATTAAAAAGCCAAGCCAAAAATTCTTTACTTTGCCATGTGGTATCGGATAAATCCCATTCACCATCCGAAAAAATAATTGAAGGTTTGTGTTTGTTTACCAAATCTTTCAATTGAGGAAGCATATGCTCGTTGATATATTTATTTTTATCGGACTGCCATAGCGGATTGTACCATTCATAAAGTGAATAATAGTAGCCCATCTTCAAGCCTGCATCTCGTACAGCAGTTGTTAAGTCACCAAGTAAATCACGTTTTGGGGTCCCAGAAACCGCATTCCACGGTCTTTCCCAGCTGCGATCAGCTTCTGGACTATCCCATAATGCATAACCATCATGATGCTTGGATGTCAATACCACATATTTTGCTCCTGAATTTTTGAATACTTCAGCCCATTGCGTTGGATTGTATAATTCTGCTTTGAATAACGGGTCGAATTGAAAATAAGAAAAGTTTTCACCGAAATTTTGGGTGTGAAATTCCCAAAAAGACTTCTCTTTGTAACTAATCCTATTCCAATACCATTCTGAATAACTCAGTCCATTATTAGGAATTACGGGCGCATATGCGGGTACCGCGTATACTCCCCAATGGATGAAAATTCCGAATTTATCTTGATTAAACCATTCTGGAATCCCTCTTTTATTCAGTGATTCCCAATTGGCTTCAAATTTCTGGGCATGTGAAAGACTGCTAACCAGCAAAGTGCATAGAAAGATGAGTTTTTTCATAAAGTTTATTTTGGTTACCTTAAACTTAAATATACAAATAAAAAAAACAAAAGCCTTAAGTATCAACACTAAAGGCTTTGAAATAAGTTTATGGAAATGAAGATTAACTTTCTTCTACCCAAAGTCCGTCTGATTTGATGATATTAATCAGTTCATCTAATGCGTGTGCTGAAGATACATTTCTTTTCACGACCTCTTGACCGCGGTATAAAGTGATTTTGTCTGGACCAGCACCTACATAACCGTAATCCGCATCAGCCATTTCTCCAGGACCATTTACAATGCATCCCATTATACCGATTTTTAAACCTTTAAGATGGTTTGTACGCGAGCGAATCATTTGGGTCGTCTCCTGCAAGTCGAATAATGTACGACCGCAGCTAGGACAGGAGATATATTCTGTTTTGGAAATACGCGAACGAGTAGCCTGCAATATTCCAAAAGAAACCGATGCTAATTTATCTGTAGGAGTCGCAGGCGAATCAATCCAAATTCCTGACCCCAAACCATCAATCAATAAAGCCCCTAAATCTGTAGCGGCATACAATTGAATTTTAGAAATTGGCTCTTCAGGATTCATAATGTCTCCTACAGGGCCTGCAAAATCTTCAGGAGCATAGCTGCGACGAATAATTACCGGATTATCCAGTCCAATCTCTTGTATATTGGCAAAGAATTGGCGTTGATCCGCCATTCCATGGATATGTGTAGTTTCTAACAAAAAGACTACAGTGTGATCCAATTGTAGATTATTGAATTCTTCACTTGCTAAATCATCGTTTGAAATACGTACCAAATTCAATACTGGGTCTTTTGTTAGCGCCTGATTAAATTCCTCTAAGGAATATACGGGATGTATATTAGCTTTATTTGTCAGTCCAAGCCAAGTATTGTAATTGTACAGTTGTTTTAAATTGCCAGGCATCGTAAATGAAGGCAATTCATCAGCTAAGTACACAAAATCCACGGACTGATCACCCATATGATACTTGTCGTTGATCGCGTCATATTTGTAACCCACTTCAGAAAGAATAAAAGGATCTTTTAAGTTTTTTGCTGAAATATCGATGATTACACGTGGAACAAGTGATCCTCCTACGAATGTATTGACTTCTTTTGAATGGTAAGGTTGAGTTTTTGAAACTTCAGCCAGCGTCAAGATTTCACGTTGTGGGATATTTTCAAGTGCTGCTTTTCTTTTGCTGTAGCGATTTACTAAAGCTATAGCTACAGGAGCTTCTTTTTCGGGTTCTTCTGTCAAAGACACGCGAACAGTATCTCCTAAACCATCTTCTAGCAAGGTTCCGATACCCACAGCAGATTTGATACGACCATCTTCACCATCACCAGCTTCTGTAACACCAAGATGAAGTGGGTAATTCATGTTTTCTGCTACCATTCTTTCAACCAAAAGTCGGTAAGCTTGAACCATTACTTGTGGATTCGAGGATTTCATCGACACACACAAGTTGTAGAAGTTTAAATCCTCGCAAATACGGATAAATTCCATTGCAGATTCGACCATACCTTCAGGTGTATCGCCATAACGGCTCATGATGCGGTCTGAAAGAGAACCGTGGTTGGTACCAATACGCATAGCTGTGCCGTATTCTTTACAAATGCCAACCAGCGGAGCGAATTTTTTATAAATACGATCTAATTCGGCTTGATAAGCCGCATCGGTATAATCTATTTGGTCAAATTTCTTTTTATCGGCGTAATTACCTGGATTGACACGTACTTTTTCAACGATACGTGCAGCTACTTCTGCAGCATTAGGTGTGAAATGGATATCCGCCACCAATGGTACATCGTAACCTCTAGCACGAAGTTCTCTCTTAATATTTCCTAAGTTTTCGGCTTCTTTGATACTGGGCGCGGTAATGCGTACAATTTCGCAACCCGCATCTACCATGCGAATGGTCTGTTCGACAGAACCTAAAGTATCCATCGTATCGATAGTGGTCATGCTTTGAATGCGGATGGGATTATTTCCACCCATGGCAAGATGACCAATTTGAATTTCACGAGTTTTAAATCGAGAATATGTTAATTTGGAGTTGCAATAACTACCTGGTAATATCAAACTATGTTGTGTTTCCATTTCGGTACAAAGGTAGCTATTTATAGATTTAATATTTATCTATCTTAAGAGAATTCGCAGCACCATTCAAATTGATAACGTATTTTTTTGCAGCTGCTTCGTAATTGTCTGTTTGCCAAATACCATCTTTCTTCGTAAAACCCTCCAATTTATTGCTGGAGAAAATGGTGGTCATTTCAATAGCGCATGCAGCATCTTTTGGCAAGGTAATCTTACAAGAAGAAGCTGCCGTGTTAATTTCTATTTCAGTTTCTTCTACGGCGGGCTGTCCTAATTTGAAATTCACCGCGGCTGCACCTGAATTAATTTCTAATCTTGAAAACTTATGTGTTGAAAAATCCGCATCAAATCTCGCAGCACCGATATTGAATGTTAAATCCCAAGTCGGTGTGGTATTCAAAGCTAAGAATACCAAATGATCTTTTGCATTTTTATCACTAATAACAGCGTTTAGTTCAATGTCATTTTTTTGTGTTTCCAATTGGAAGCTCAAGTTTTTATTATCGGATTTTGCTTCCATCAAATGCGTTGTATTGCTGTCTACTTTTACTGTTGCAGCACCAATATTGAAAACAAATTCGGGATTGTTAAATGCATCTGAGAAAGGAACATGTACCACACTTTTGGCATTGGTGGTGTCTAGCTTAGTACTATTATAGACTACTTTTCCCATCCAATTGAATTTCTCTTGGGAAGTAAATCCTACAAAAGCTAAAAATACACATAGCGCCACATTTACTCCTATAATTACTGCTGTGCCATAATTTTTATATTGAAATATCAAATTGATACCTAGCGAGACAATAAGCAATGGCCAATATCTTGTGATTGCATAGAAATTGAAATCAATAATATTGAAATTATCCAATAAGGCGATCAACCCAAAAAATACAAGCCAAATACCTGTTGAAATTTTACTCTTCATATTCTTATAAATATATACATTCTCTGTAATATGTCACGAATGTAAGAAGGTAGTTTAATGTTTGGTAACTATTTTCGGTAAAGAAAGGAAAACTTTCGGTGAATTGGTAGATGTTTATTGAATTTTAAACAAAAGCAAATTTTATGGGTTATATGTATATAATATGTATTTTAGCATAAACCGTACAATACACATATGATATTCTATTATTTTGGTGAATATATACTCTTGCTGAAAAAGGTTTTCAAAAGACCTGAAAAATGGCGAGTATATTGGAAAGAGATGTTGCATGAAATGAGTGAGATAGGTGTGGGATCATTAGGATTAATCATAATCATTTCCACATTTATTGGGGCTGTAATGACGATGCAGATTGCCTTCCAATTAAATTCTGATTTTATCCCGCGTTCAGTTATTGGTCAAATCAACCGTGACTCTAATATTCTGGAATTAGGACCGACAATTTCTGCATTAGTATTAATGGGTAAGGTTGGATCTTCGATTTCATCGCAAATTGGTTCCATGCGTGTTACCGAACAGATTGACGCTTTAGAAATTATGGGAATCAATGCTGCAGGATACTTGATTTTACCAAAACTGTTGGCTGGTATTATTATGGTACCTGTTTTGGTTATTATTGCGATAGTATGCGCTTTAGTTGGAGGTTTGTTAGGCGGGGTATTGACTGGAGCTGTGACATCCAATGAATATGTACAAGGAATACAAGGTGGATTCAATGGACTGACTGTTGCGGTAGCCATGGTGAAAGCTTTTGTATATGGATTTATCATTACAACAGTGCCTGCTTACAAAGGATTTCATGTACGAGGTGGTGCGTTAGAAGTTGGTCAGGCTGGTACACGTGCAGTAGTGGTGGGTTGTATTACGATTTTGGCTAGTGATTATATCATTACGGCATTGATGTTATAAAAGATTACAATGATAGAAGTTCAAGACATACATAAATCTTTTGGGGATAAAAAAGTATTAACAGGAATTGATGCGATTTTTGAACCAGGGAAAGTCTCTCTGATAATCGGAGGTTCGGGGTCCGGAAAAAGTACCTTATTGAAATGCATTGTAGGATTGCATAGGCCCGAGCAAGGTCGTGTTTTTTTCAATAAACAGGAATTTACGGCTATGGATTTTGAAGAGAAAGTTCCTATTCGGAAAGAAATAGGAATGCTGTTTCAAAATTCTGCCTTATTCGATTCGATGACTGTCGAGCAGAATATCATATTCACCTTGGATATGTTTACTGAAATGAGCAAATCGGAGAAACGTGATCGCGCAAACTTCTGTTTGGAGCGTGTGAATTTGATGAATACCAATAAACTTTATCCTTCAGAACTCTCCGGGGGTATGAAAAAAAGAGTTGGTATAGCTCGCGCTATTGCGATGAGTCCTAAATATTTGTTTTGCGATGAACCAAACTCCGGTTTAGATCCTGCTACTTCCATTCTGATTGATGAATTGATTTTAGAATTGACACAAGAATACGAATGTACAACGGTGGTAGTAACACATGATATGAACTCGGTGAGGGGAATTGGAGAGTATATTATGTTTTTGCATAAAGGTCAGAAATTTTGGGAAGGTTCAAATCAAGATATGCTGCATTCGGATGTACAAGAGTTAAATGATTTTGTATTTGCAAGTCCTTTGATGAAAGCAGCGAAAGCTACGATGAAATAATTTGCCTATTTTCCGTACCTTTGCAAAAAATTAAACGAATAGCACATTGTCTACTCCAACAAATATCCAACTACTTACACCGCAACATTGGAAAGATTACGAATTAATCGACTGTGGTGACTTCGAGAAATTAGAACGTTTTGGTGATTTAATCTTGATTCGTCCAGAGCCGCAGGCCGTATGGCCAAAAGCTTTAAGTGACGGAGAATGGAATAAACGTTATCATATTAAATTCAAAGGCCGTTCGGCTACAAGTGGCGAATGGATGAAGAAAAATCCGAAAACTGCGGATCGTTGGCACATTGAATATAAGAATAACGATGTAGCAATTAAATTTCGCTTGGGATTGACTTCATTTAAGCATGTGGGAATTTTCCCTGAGCAAGCTGTTAACTGGGATTATATCTCCGAGTCGGTTCGCTCGATGAAAACGCCTAATCCGAAGTTCTTAAACCTTTTCGCTTACACAGGTGGGGCGACAATGATTGCGCGTGCTGCGGGTGCTGATGCGACACACGTTGATTCTATCAAACAGGTTGTAACGTGGGCAAACGAAAATCAAGAGCTTTCTGGCTTAACGGATGTTCGTTGGGTAGTAGAAGATGCTTTGAAATTTGTGAAACGCGAATTGAAACGCGGGAATAAATATAACGGTATTATCTTGGATCCTCCAGCTTATGGGCACGGACCGAAAGGAGAGAAGTGGAAGTTGGAAGATCATATCATGGAAATGATGCAAGATGTAGTTCAGTTATTAGATCCAAAAGAACATTTCTTGATTTTAAATACCTATTCATTAGGTTTCTCATCAGTTATTGTAGAGAACTTGATAAAAACTTCATTCCCACAAGTTGAAAACTTAGAAATTGGAGAATTATATCTGCAAGCGACTGCAGGACCAAAATTGCCTCTGGGAGTTTTTGGTAAGTTTAGAAAATTTGCAAAGTAAAAATATTAAAAAAGCTGCCGTAAGGTAGTTATGGTCGGAAGAAATTCCGACCATTTTTCATGTTTTGAAAACTTTAGCTGGGTCTCCTCCTGCAAATATTATTAGAATAGCAGTTATCATATCTCTAAGCTCCATTGCTATTCTTCGTTTAGC
>PJUJ01000570.1_pt1 | contig 14922 bp, 15 predicted proteins | sample 1512321 | NCBI WGS metagenome assembly PJUJ01 (sample SAMN08177669, study PRJNA422409) | Feces metagenome, whole genome shotgun sequencing project. | isolation source: Chicken feces enriched on filter paper: beechwood xylan treatment | host: Gallus gallus | place: USA: Madison | collected 2015-01-15 | reverse complement strand
TTAAAAGGGCTTCTGGTATAAAAGCTAAAACTTGGCTGAGGGAGATTTTGTGATCTTTAAATACTGACATACCTATATAATTATCAATGATAAAGATACAAAATTAAAACAATAAAAACAAGATAACAACCTGATATTCAGATGATTATGTGGATATGCTCGTCTATATAAAACACAAAAAAGTCGGAAGAAAAATCTTCCGACCATGACTAGCTATGCCCTCTTTTTTATTATCTGTACAAAATCATTAACTTTGGGAATGCTCACGTTCGAAGAATTTTTCACAAAGAAAAAAATTGATTTAGTTGCTTTAAAAAAAGCAGATGAATCGCTATTCTTTGAATTCCAAGATCATTACCAAAAAATGGGCGAAAAAAGTTTCGACCATTCCAAAAAGTTTTGGTTCAATCAATTACGCAGAATTCATCCTTTAGCGGAAGAAGCTGTAATTCCAAAGAAAGAATCCCAAGCTGTATTACCTACAGACACTTCTATTCCTGCTAATGAGCAAAAAACAGTAAGCGAACCTGCAGTAAAACCCGCCGGATTTAAGCCAAGATTTAAAGCACCTGTTACAACAGCAGCGGAGGATAAAAAAGAAGAAACAGAAAATGCTGCTTCTGAGATTCCTGCCAAACCTGCTGGATTCAAACCTCGATTTAAGCCAGGAATTACAAAAACTACTTCTACTGAAGATTCGAAAACTGAGAATCCTGTTACAGAAAATACTTCAGAAAAATCAACAGAACCTGCTTCTAAACCTCCTGGATTCAAACCGCGTTTCAAAGCTGAAGTAACTAAATCTGCTTCTTTGGAAGAACCAAAAGGAGAAACTCCTGAAACTGAGAACGCTACACAAAACACTACTGAATCAGCGAACAAACCTACTGGATTTAAACCACGTTTCAAAGCGGGAGTAACTAAAACTACTTCTACTGAAGAACCAAAAGAAGAAGCTCCTCAAACGGAGAACGCTACACAAAACACTACTGAACCAGCTAACAAACCTGCTGGATTCAAACCACGTTTCAAAGCGGGAGTAACCAAAACATTTTCTGCTGACGAACCAAAAGAAAAAGCTCCTGAAACGGAGAACGCTGCACAAAATACGGCAGAACCAGCGAACAAACCTGCTGGATTCAAACCACGTTTCAAAGCTGGGGTAACTAAAACTACTACTGAAAAGACAACCGAAGAATCATCCGCTCAAGAAGAAAATCCTCAAAAGGATGTTCCTCCTTCTTCAGAAGCGAACAAACCTGCTGGATTTAAACCGCGTTTCAAAGCTGGAGTAACTAAAACTACTTCTACTGAAGAACCGAAATCAGAAACTCCTGAAGTTGAGAACGCTACACAAAACACGACTGAACCAGCGAACAAACCTGCTGGATTCAAACCACGTTTCAAAGCTGGGGTAACTAAAACTACTACTGAAAAGACAACCGAAGAATCATCCGCTCAAGAAGAAAATCCTCAAAAGGATGTCCCTTCTACAGAAGCGAACAAACCTGCTGGATTTAAACCGCGATTTAAAGCGGGAATTACCAAAACAAAACCTTCGGGTGAAGATGACTCTCAATAATATTATAACCAATTATATATAAAATTCTAACCATGCTTAAAGAAGAAAGACAAGCGTATATTATCCATCAAATAAACCTACATAACAAGGTTTTATCTTCAGATCTAAGTATTCAATTGAACGTGTCCGAAGATACTATACGCCGAGATTTGAACGAATTAGCTGAAAATGGACAAGTCATCAAAGTATATGGTGGTGCATTATCCAAATCATTTCAATTCCCTTTTCAGGAAGGAAATGTATACGCTAAAGAAGGTAAAAAAGAAATCGCATTAAAAGCATTATCTCTTATTTCATCAGGAATGACCATCCTAATTGGAGGCGGAACTACGATGATAGAATTGGCTCGCTTGATACCAAATGATTTGCAATGTACATTTTTTACGATTAGTCCCCTTGTGGCATTAGAATTAGCAGAAAAAGATAATATCGAAGTGTTTTTACTAGGAGGAAAATTATCTAGAAACACAAACATTGTAACTGGTTCTCAGGTAATTAACGAATTATCTGACCTTCGTGTTGATCTTTGTCTATTAGGCACAAACAGTCTTTCTATTGAAGAAGGAATTACAGATTCCGATTGGGAAGTCGTGCAAATCAAACGTGCTATGATTAAGTGTTCGAAAGCTTTAGCAATATTAAGTATTGCAGAAAAGTTGAATTCTAACCAAAAAATGCGTGTAGCACCGTTGAAGGAAGTTACATATCTAGTGACCGACCTGGATACAAAAGATAATCGTGTCAAAGATTTCTCAAATCATATAAAGGTTATTTAAACAATATAAATGTCAAGTAATAGTTCGGATTCATTAAAGTCGAAAGCGGTAAAGGGGATTTTGTGGGGAAGCATTTCGAATGGAGCGCAACAATTACTTGCTGTTTTTTTTGGCATTTATCTGGGTCGTATTCTGACCCCGCATGATTACGGATTAGTTTCCTTAATCATTGTGTTTGCGACAGTATGTTCATCCATTCAGGAAGCCGGATTTATTAACGCTTTAGCCAATAGGAAAGAAGTTGATCATCGTGATTACAATGCGGTATTTTGGATGAGTTTAATGATTAGTATCACGCTCTACATTTTACTATTTGCAATATCGCCTCTGATTGGTCGTTTCTACAATCAACCTGAGTTAGTTCCTGCAGCTCGTGTACTGTTCATAGGTTTAATATTCGGTAGTTTAGGAATTTCGCACAGCGCGTATTTGTTCAAGACCCTAAAAGTTAAAGAAAGGTCTTTAGCTACTGCATTGGGGACATTATGTTCTGGGGTAGTGGGTATCTCCCTTGTTTATTTAGGCTATGCCTATTGGGGCATCGTATTTCAGACCATTACCTATTCATTTACGTTTTCCTTAATCTGTTTTTTATATTCCGATTTTAGACCCACGTTACAGATTAATTTCGCACCTATTAAAGAATTGTGGGGTTTTAGCTCGAAGATTTTGCTCACTAGAGTGGTCGAAATCCTCAATAATAATATTTTAACGTTAATACTGGGTAAAAATTCAACCACATCTACGGGTAACTATACGCAAGCGAATGGTTGGAGTATCAAAGCTCAAGGTGTCATTGCCAATATGTCGCACGGCTTTGCTCAGCCCATGCTATCCACCATAGCAGACGACGAGGATAGACAAAAAAGAATATTCACCAAACTTCTGAATTTTATTTGTTTTGCAGCCTTTCCTACGCTGGCACTTTTAAATTGTGTGGCGGAAGAATTTATTCTTATAACTGTCAAAGAAAAATGGCTTCCTGCGGTACCAATACTAAAAATATTGTGCATAAATGCCGCCTTTTTGCCAATAATTAATTTTTACTCCAATTTTCTGCTCAGTAAAGGAAAGTCGGATTTATACATGCGTTATATCATTTCATTCGGTGTCATACAGCTTATTATTATCTATTTTCTTCATGGGGATGATGTATTGCCCATGGTGTGGGGAATTTCGCTATTCACGATGTTTTGGACATTTATCTGGCAGTTGTCAGTAGCAGCGTACAGCAAGATTAAATACGCAGAACTATCTCTTATTATAACAAAATATTTAATAACAGCCCTTTTAGCGGGTGCACTAACTTATTTTATTGGTAATTTTGTCGAAGGTAATTGGGTTTCTCTAATTGTAAAAACACTGGTATTTGGAATAACCTACATCTCCATTTTGTATGTAGCGAAGTCCGAAGTACTTTTAGAAATCATACACTATTTAAAAAATAAATATGTTTCCAAACACACAGACAACTAAAGATGGGGTAAGCGCTGTATTGCTTACATACAATTCGCCTCTGGAGCTTGTCAAAAAGTGTATTGATTCTATCCTGCTACACAACGATATTGCCGAATCACTCGAAATTATCGTAGTTGATAATAACAGTGACAATCAAGCGGATCTCCAAGAGTTTATCCATACAAAATATCCTCAAAGTATATTCGTTCCCAATTCTATCAATGGAGGATATGGTGCGGGTAATAATTTAGGAATAAAGCATGCTACATATGAACATATTCTACTCATCAATCCTGATGTAGAATTGTTAGAACCGATTTTTTCGTGGGCAAAAGAAAAGTTTGACTCAGACTCTAAGTTGAATATTTTTGGTTTCCAACAAGTCAACCAATACAATAAGAAAACACACTCATTTATTCAGCGTAGACTAACCCGAAAGGACTTTATTATCAATCAGTTTTTACAGAAGATGAATATCTTTAACCCAAAATATTCCATCATTTCTGGAGCTTGCTTTTTCTTGCGGAAATCTTCCTTCGGGGCAATTGGCGGTTATGATGAGAAAATCTTTCTCTATGGTGAGGAACGTTATTTGCATGAAACCATGTTGGCCAAATTTCCAGATTGCCATATTAAAATGGATTTTGCAAAATCTTACAAGCATCCCATTACAGATAGAGCTTTTTCATTGAAGCCAGCCAAACTCGCTTTGGATTCCTATTTCTATTTGACCAAAAAATTAGGCAGAAACGCGGAACAGGTCAAAAAAGAGGTGATTAATTACCATAAAGCATTAATTTCATTCTATTCTTTCAAGAAGAAAAAACAAGAAGTCGTTAACAATCGTTCTATCATAGAAATGATTGAAAACCCACAAAACTTTTAAGTTTATGCGAGATTTAGCGCCTATTATCATATTTACGTACAATCGACCGCAACATACCCGACAAATGTTGCAAGCCTTAGAAAATGCCGAGTTAGCACAAGATTCTGAAGTATTTATATTTTCAGATGGTGCCAAAAATGCACAAGCTATCGAACAAGTAAATAAAGTGAGAGCTATTATCGCTGAACCTTGGAATTTTAAAAAGATTACAATCTGCGAAAGAGAACGAAATATAGGATTAGCACAAAATGTCATCACAGGGGTAACAGAAGTCATCAATCAGTATGGAAAAGTAATTGTACTCGAAGATGATCTAAAAATAGCTAAAGTAGGTTTACGCTATTTTAATGATGCATTGGATGCATACGAAGAGGAAGAAAAAGTCATGGAAATCAGTGGCTATATGTATCCTGTAAAAGACAGCAACAAACTACCCGAATCCTTTTTCTTTCGCGTAGCCAACAGCTGGGGCTGGGCAACCTGGGCAAGAGCATGGAACAAATACAATACCGACATTGACACACTTATTGCTGATTTTGATAATGAGAAAATCAAAAGATTTAGCATTGATCATACCGAAAACTTTTGGAAGCAAGTGCAAGAATACAAAGCTGGAAAAATCAATTCTTGGGCTATTCGCTGGTATTTAACGCTGTTTAATCACAATGGATTGGCGCTATATCCACGGCAATCCATGATTCAAAATATGGGAACAGATGGCTCGGGCACACACTCTGATGCGGACACAGCTTATCACGTAGAACTAGCCACACAACCTGTCTCCTATTTTCCCAAGGAAATCGAAGAAAATAAAGAAGCTTACGAAGCAATTAAGTATTTTTACAAACATCGTAAAGGCTCACTATGGGCGAGAGCAATACGATTTGCAAAAAAGCAGTGGAATAAAAAATAACGAACGTGACATCTCCTACCATATCCATCATCACCATTGTCTACAATAATGTCCGTGATATCGAACATACGCTTCTTTCCGTCATCAACCAAACGTATAGCCATATCGAATACATTATTATCGATGGAGCTTCTACGGACGGCACCTTGGATATTATACAAAAATACCGGGGCAGCATCGATGTCCTTATTTCAGAGAAGGATAATGGGATTTACGATGCGATGAACAAAGGTTTGGCTAAAGCGACTGGAGATTACGTGCTTTTTCTAAATTCAGGAGATGAGTTGTATGACAATCATACCATTCAGACCATTGTTGAAAAAGGTAAAGGCGCAGATATTATCTATGGTGAAACCAAACTAGTGGACGAAGAGCGCAATATTATAGGTGACCGTCGACACAAGGCTCCTGCTCATTTTGATTGGAAGTCGTTCCAATATGGCATGAATGTCTGTCATCAGGCTATTTATGTAAAAAGAGAAATAGCTGAACCTTACGATCTACAATATAAACTTAGCGCAGATGTAGATTGGGTAATCCGTGCGGCTAAAAACGCTAAAACATCCCAAAATGTAAATTGCTATGTCGCCCGCTACTTGGTCGGAGGTATGTCTCAGCAGCGCCATAAGCAAAGTTTGAAAGAACGCTATGACATTTTCAAAAAACACTACGGCACTTTTCAGAATTGGATTAATCACGGTATTATAGCGCTAAGACTTATTAAGCACAGACTCACACATGGCAAAACACGAGAATAACGATTTCTTTAATCCCGAAATATTAATAGAATTAGCAAACACCAAAATGCCATTTGGCAAATATCAGGGTTGGTTACTTTGCCGTTTGCCCGAGCCGTATTTAGTGTGGTTTCACAAGAAAGGCTTTCCTCCTGGAAAGCTAGGTACGCAACTCGCTACATTGTACGAAATCAAATTGAATGGTTTAGAGTATTTATTGACACCACTTATCAAAAAGTAATGACGCTCATTTTTGAACGGAATCTTTTTTGTACCTTTGCAACAAATTAACAGTTAACATTAAACGCCGTTTGCAGCGGTATCAATGAAATATATGGGACAATATCAAACATTGCTGTACTATTGCTACAGCCCTATCGAAAACGCAGAACAGTTTGCTGCAGATCACTTAGAATTTTGTAAATCAATTGGACTTGTAGGTCGTATCATCGTCGCAGATGAAGGTCTTAACGGTACAGTATCAGGCACACCTGAAGCTTGTAAAGCCTATATGGACGCTATCTATGCAGATGGACGTTTCAATCATACGGAGTTCAAAATTGATGAGGTAGAAGAACCTTCATTCATCAAAATGCACTGTCGCTACAAGCCGGAGATCGTTCACTCTGGTCTTCGTGATCCTAAAATTATTGATCCTACGAAAGAAACAGGTAAACACTTGGAGCCGAAGGAATTCATGGAAATGAAAGACCAAGAGGATGTGGTTATCTTGGACGTACGTTCAAACTACGAACATTCTGTAGGTCGTTTCAAAAATGCTGTTACTTTAGACATCGACAATTTCCGCGAATTTCCAGAGAAGGTAAAAGAATTAGAGCACCTAAAAGGTAAAAAAATTCTTACCTACTGTACAGGAGGTATCAAATGTGAGAAAGCTTCTGCCTTATTATTAAAAGAAGGTTTTGAAGATGTGTACCAATTACACGGAGGTATTATCAAATATGGAAAAGAAGCTGGAGGAAAGGATTTCGAAGGTGATTGTTATGTATTCGACAATCGTGTAACCGTACCAGTGAATTCCGTAAATCCGACGGTGATATCAAGATGTAAAAATTGTGGTAAACCGACTAAGAAAATGATCAACTGTGCGAATGCTAAATGTAATGAGCATTTCACGCAATGTGATGAGTGTGGATGGGAATTAGAAGGTTGTTGTTCAAAAGAATGTCAATCTGTTCCTGATAAGAGAGAATATGATGGTACAGGATACTATGTAAAAATTCCTCAACCTGTAAACGTTGAAAAGATTTCTAAAAGAAAACATAAAAACTTCCCTCCTAAAAACAAAGAGGAAGTACAAGCATAAAGAAATAGCCTTGACCATTGTCAAGGCTATTTCTGTTTTATTTAATTCCTTCGGTATTAATCCAAAGGCAAAGGATTCTCATTAATATATTGTTCCCAAGCCCAAGCTGAAGACATCATTTCATCAATACCCAATTGTGCTTTCCAACCTAATTCTTTTGTTGACTTCGTCACATCACCCCATACTTGGATCACATCCCCTTCACGACGAGGTCCAAATTCGTAATTCAAAGGCTTTCCTGAAGCCTTTTCAAAAGCTTTAATAGCCTCTAATACCGAATAACCGTTACCAGTTCCAATATTGAAGACATCGTACTTACCATTTGGATTTCCTTTTTCTAACAATTTGATGGCCGCTACGTGAGCTTTCGCTAAATCTACCACATGGATATAGTCACGAATACATGATCCATCAGGAGTATCGTAATCACTACCAAATACCGTTAATTTTTCGCGTTTACCAATTGCAGTCTGTGTAATGAAAGGCAACAAGTTTTGAGGAACACCATTTGGCAATTCACCGATCAAAGCCGTTTCATGCGCCCCTACTGGATTAAAGTAACGTAGAGCTACAATATTATAGTTGCCATACGCATTTGCTGTTTCTTCTAAGATTTCTTCAGCTATTTGCTTCGTGTTACCATATGGAGAAGTTGATTTCTTCACTGGCGCAGATTCTGTTACAGGAAGAACATCAGGTTCACCATACACCGTACAGCTGGATGAAAACACAAAGTTGATAGGTTTTTCACGGTAGCTATTCAACAAGTTAATCAACGAAAAGAAATTGTTATGGTAATATTTTAACGGATCCACCACAGATTCCCCAACCGCTTTGGATGCTGCAAAATGAATAATTCCCGTGATATCTGGATTTGCTTCAATGAAAGCTGTCGTCTTTGCTACATCACATAAATCAAACTGATGAAATTCTGGCTTAACACCAATGATTTTCTCAATTTGATCTAAAATTTTAATATTCGAATTCGATAGATTGTCAACGATTACTGGTGTATATCCCGCATTGTGTAATTCCACAACGGTATGCGAGCCTATGTACCCTGTACCCCCCGTTACTAAAATTTTACTCATAATCTTATATGTTACTATTTTGTTGTAAGCTTAGTGTTGAAAACGTGATGTTGGACAAATAAGGTTTTACCATCAGATTGCTGGAGTTCATGCTAAACAAATATGCATATTTTTTAACTAGAATTAAAAATATATTCAAATATCTTCAGCGTCATCCCAAATTGTTCTTTCCTTATTGGGTAGCAAATTATAGCTTGCCTCAATTCCACGTTTAGAAAAGGTTTAATATCTTTGACGAATATAAGTATTATTTTAACAATATGCGATTACTCTACGATTTAGGAATATGGCTTTATGGCGTTTTATTACACCTAATTTCCCCTTTTAACCCCAAAGCAAAGCTATGGTTACAGGGCAGAAAAGACATATTAAATCGCATAGGTCAAACGGTTGAACAGGGGCAAAAATATATCTGGTTTCACTTTGCTTCCCTTGGTGAATTTGAACAGGGAAGGTCAGTTTTAGAACAGATAAAAAAAAGATTTCCACAGGAAAAAATAATTGTAACTTTTTTCTCTCCGTCCGGATATGAGATTCGTAAAAACACCACACTGGCTGATTATGTCTTTTACTTGCCTGAAGACACAGCTTCAAATGCGAAAGCCTTTCTGGATATCATCCAACCAAGATTTGTAGTGTTCACCAAATACGAATATTGGTATCACTATTTCAAAGAGCTTAAGCAACGTAACATCCGCTTATTAATGATTTCGGCTATTTTCCGGGAGGAGCAAATCTTTTTTAAACCTTATGGCGGATTCTTTAGGTCTATTTTACAGAATGTATCTTATTTTTTTGCGCAGAATACTGATTCGGTTCATATGTTGAAATGGATAAATATCACCAAAGCTGGCTTTGCGGGTGATACGCGTTTTGACAGAGTCGTAGAACTTCCAAATCAGCACAAAACTATCGAACAGGTCGAAAAATTTTGTGCAGTGCATAAAACCGTCGTTGCTGGAAGTACATGGAAACCGGACGAGGAACTTTTAAGGCAATTGGCTGCAGATAATCCGCAATGGAAATTTATTATAGCTCCACATGAAATTCATGCATCGCATATAGAAGAGATTACTAAACTATTCGGAGAAGTACTTCTCTTTTCAAAATTCGAAACTTACACCGACAAACAAATCCTTCAATCCAAAATATTAGTTATTGATAATATAGGTATGTTATCTTCATTATATCATTATGCCGAGATTACGTATATAGGCGGTGGTTTTGGTGTCGGTATTCACAATACATTGGAGGCGGCTACGTATGGTAAACCTGTTATTTTCGGTCCTAAATACGAAAAGTTCCAAGAAGCTGTGGATTTGGTGACTTTGATGGCGGGATTTTCAATATCTAATTATACAGAATTAAAACAGGTTTTTGACTCACTAAAAGATCAAAACTTCTTACACGAAGTTAGAAATTCTGCAAAGAATTATGTGCAACAGCGTGCAGGAGCTACGCAGATTATTATGAAATATTTGGAAACCGAGAAATTGTTAGGATAAAACTAATTCTCGTCCACCAAAAACAATTCCGAAGCAATATGATCAGCTAATAATTTGCCTTTAGTGGTCGCTCGGATTATGTGATTTTCAAGAATTTCCAATTCTTCATTGTCGAAGAATACTTGACTTTCTCTCAAAACATGCTGCCTATAATCGTAACCGAAGTCCTTTTCGACTTTTTGCAAATCTAAACCCCACATCGTACGAATAGACGTCATGACATATTCATTGAATTGGTCTTCTTTCGAAAGATTCTCGATTTCCTGAAAGTCCGTATTGTCCGCCAAAGCTGCTATATATTTCGCATTATTGGCTACATTCCATGAGCGGGAATTTCCATTGAAAGAATGCGCAGAAGGACCAATGCCTAAATAATGCTGCCCTTTCCAATAGTTGGTATTATGCTTCGCATACCTACCGTTTTTAGCAAAATTGGAAATCTCATAATGCTCAAAACCACTCTGAGTCAACGTATCAATCAACATTAGCATTTGGTTGGCACTTTGGGCATCACTCATCGCAGGAGTTTTGCCTTCTTTGACAAAATGAGCCAATGCCGTACGCTTCTCCACAGTCATTGAATACGATGAAATATGTGGAATATCAAGCGTAATAAGCTTCTGCATATTGGATTTCCATTTCTCATCTGTCAACAAGGGATAACCGTATATCAAATCACAAGTGATATTTTCAAAACCTGCATCCTGAACACGCTTAATCGAAGAATCTGCTTCCTCGGCATTGTGCGCACGGTTCATCCATCGTAAATCCTCCTCGTAGAATGATTGTATCCCGATAGAAAAGCGATTAATAGGTGTTTGACGAAGGGCTTTTACTTTTTCCGCGGTGAGGTCATCAGGATTCGCTTCCAGCGTAATCTCCGCTTCCGAACTGATTTCGAAGTGTTTCTCTACAGTACCAATAAGCTTTAATATATCTTCAGCATCCAAAATAGAAGGTGTCCCTCCCCCAAAATAGAGGCTGTGCACCACCTTATCTTCCAAATAATGTGCACGCTTCACAATCTCCTGCTGCATAGCTGCAAGCATTTCCTCCTTATACTTTAACGAAGTGCTAAAATGAAAATCACAATAATGACAAGCTTGCTTACAGAATGGAATGTGAAAATATATCATGGGTGCAAATATAAGTATAGATAAATTATGATAGAAATTAATAGATTTTAAAATTAAAAACCTTATTTTCAACTGATTAACTCTATTAAAACTATATTTTTCTATAAGTTTATGTGAGGATTTATCGAAGTTTTGTTACTCACCTTGTTACTTCTATATTGCAAAAAATAACAAAAGTAACACATGATTAAAGTACGTTTTAAACCATTAAAATCAGGTATGTTCAGTACATATCTTGATATTTACTACAAGACTTCAGATAATAAATCTAAGCGAAGTTATGAATTTTTAGGCATCCATGTCCACAGAGATTATTCAAACTCGCGAGTTCGGATAATGGAAAAGGATTCTGAGAATATGAAACTAGTTCAAGCAATTAGAAATAAGCGTGAGACCGATCTTAATTTTGCCAAACATGGCTATGAAAAACCAAATAGACCTAGTCTTGAATTGTTGGATTATTTGGAGGAATGTCTAACCAAGAAATTCAATTACAAATTGGAATGCTTAATCATTCATTTGCATAAGTATCTAGGAAAGAAAAGCTTTCTAATTTCTGAAGTCAAAGAGGATTTCCTTGATGCGTTCCAGAACTATTTAATGCTAGTAGTCTCGCAAAACACAACTCATGCGTATATGTCCGTATTTAGACAATATTATAATAAACTGGTAACACGTAGAATTATAGATGAAAGTCCATTTGAGACGTGGAATTCAGTTAAAGAAGTACATACAGAAAGGAATAGATTAACCATTGAAGAGGTAAGAAAATTAGCTGAAACAAAATTAGATTGGGGAAATGAACAGATACGTTTAGCCTATTTATTTTCATGTTTTACAGGACTTCGTATATCAGATGTCCGAGTAATTACATATGACAATATAATTAATGGACACTTAGTCTTTCGACCTAAAAAGACTCCACAAAAAATAGTTAGCATACCGATATTAGATGATGTTTTTAAAATAATTGAACAAATACCAAAGCATCCAATTAGTAATAAGATATTTTGGGGTTTACCAAGCACAAGCCATGCAATTAATATTCATTTGAAAGAATGGGCTAAATTTGCGAACTTAAATAATCATAGGGCTATAACCTTCCATACTTCGAGACATACGTTTGCTACAATCGGTTTAACATATGGTATAGACCTTTACACAATGAAAGAACTACTAGCCCACTCTAAAATTGAGATGACTATGGTCTATGGAAAGATTATTAGTCAGAAAAAAGAAGAAGAAATATTAAAATTTCCAAGATTATGATGGTAAAAAAACTAGGAAAATGGGTTATAGCTGTAGTAGCATTAATAATTATATATTATTTAAGTGTCTATAATCCTTATGTCTTGAATGTGATCAACATATTTTGTTTAATAAGTGGTCTATATATATTAACCTATCCGGGAGCATTCAGTAAAACTGATCCTGAAACATTTGAGTCTTTTCAAAATGAACTAAATCAAAAACTTAAAGGTCATGAAAAATTACTTGCTGCTAGAAAAGAAGAGTTGCTAGCAGACTATAGGGGACAATTTATTTTTAACGCGTACGTCATAGGTATCCCAATACTATTAACATTTTGTTTAGCGCTCTATGGGGTAACAGTTAGTAAACAAATATGGTATGAATACTTGTTGATATTTTTCATCTTAATTTTTCTCATTCTACATGAAAATAATACTTTAAAATATATACCCTCATCAAGATATAATCGTACTAGGCTGAAATTTTTTATTAAAGAACTTCAAATTGAAGAGAATAGTCACGACAAACAAAATATGATTGTAAATAATATCGAGTTGAATCAAAGTGAAATAAAAAATGAATTTTCACAAGTTTTAATTGACAATAGAACTAATATTATTAATAATTCGTCAACAAATATTAGCATTGATTATACTAATATAGTATATGAGAATAATGTGAACCTTATTGATAATAAATCTTCTCAAACAATAAATAATCTACAAACAAACATTGACAATAGAGTCATTAACAACGACAACCGAGTTTTTCAAAATAATATTAATACTGTAATTGAAAAATCTGAAACATACACCTATAAACTAAATATCGAATCAAAATTTTGGAACTATATATTAATTGATAATGGTGAAAAGGATATCCAATTGAAATACAATAAGCTAATAGAAATCATTGAAAACTTGAACAACACACTATTTAAGAAAGATAACGAGCTTTTTTTTCGTATAATAGACAACAAGGCTCATTTTTTAAAAGCCTCCCATGGCAAATTATTAGCGGAATTTACGAAGTATCTAATTTCAGAAGGAGTATTAGATAAAAACATAAAGAATAAAGGTTATAGAGATCACTTATTAGATATTTTTGAGGTCTCAATTTCTGAACCATTTAAACATTTCCAAGATGCTTTATGGAATAAAATTGATAGAAGAAATATTATTTTCTATACCCTTGTTTAAGGTTTTGACTAGTTTTAAATGGAAATAATAAGGCTATTTTCCAAATTATCAGGAATCCTTCCAAAAGGAATATTTTGATAAAAAATCATTAAATATTTGTGCTGTACTAAAATTTATACAGCATGAATGTAATAGCAAAAAACACGAGAATTATTGATCTAACCCTTGATCAATTAGATGTATTATTAGAGGAAAAGTTCTCTAAATTTCAAAATTCTGTTCATCCTAAGAACGACAGAGTTGGAGACTATGACTTAGCTTGTGAAATTACAGGCTACAGCAAACAGCGATTATACCAATTAGTTTCAGAAGAGATTATTCCATTTGTTAAGTTACCCAGTGGTGGGGTTCGTTTTTTTGAAAAGGACTTACTCGACTGGTTTAAAAAGTACAAAAATAAGTCAGAGAGCGAGGTAAATGAATTAGCAAAGACTTTGCCGATAACAAGAAACATGAGACGAAAAGACTAAAAGCAACCATTTCTGATTGCTTTCAAATTTCTTCTAAGAATTTCTTCTTTTTCCTGATAGAGCAAAGTTAAGGAATTCTTAATGAAATATTTCCATTCACATTAAGAATTTATAAATGACAAAACGAGATGATGCATCAAGTATTCAAAAAGTCGTTGAATACCTTGTTGAACAATATGATTTTAGACGTAATGCGCTAACCAATACAATTGAATACAAACTAAAGAGTGACCAAACTTTTAGAGAGGTAAATGAAAATAATCTTTATTTGAAATTGCGAATAGATGTCGGCTTACGTGCTTCTATTTCAGACATTTTAGTATTCTTAGGTTCTAATTATGTTAAAGACTATGATCCATTACAAGAATACTTCAAGTCTATTAAACCAAAGTACAGTCAAGAAGCTCATGGAGATTATATTGAGAAATTCTCAAATTATATAATAACTTCTGATCAAAAGCGATTTAATGTAAATGGAAAATAAGAATGCAGCAAAATTGGTAATTTGGAGTGCAACATATTTGGCAATAATAAATACACAATCCATTTCAAAAGTATGCTATAAAATTTATTTGTCCAAGAATGATTTTC
>PJUJ01000567.1_pt1 | contig 14991 bp, 10 predicted proteins | sample 1512321 | NCBI WGS metagenome assembly PJUJ01 (sample SAMN08177669, study PRJNA422409) | Feces metagenome, whole genome shotgun sequencing project. | isolation source: Chicken feces enriched on filter paper: beechwood xylan treatment | host: Gallus gallus | place: USA: Madison | collected 2015-01-15 | reverse complement strand
CGCCTATCACGTGGCCGGCGTCTGGCGCGGCATCGAGGCCGGCATCGCCGACGTGCTGGGCAGCGACCACGCCCCCCACACCCGCGAGGAGAAGGCCCGCCCCTACCCGGCCTCGCCGTCGGGCATGCCGGGCGTTCAGACCCTGGTGCCGGTGATGCTGACCCACGTGGTCGATGGCAAGCTGTCGCTCGAGCGCTTCGTCGATCTGACCAGCCACGGCGTCAACCGCGTGTTCGGCCTGGCCGACAAGGGCCGCCTGGCCGAAGGCTTCGACGCCGACTTCACCATCGTCGACATGAAGGCCCGCAAGACCATCACCCACGAGCAGATGGCCAACCGCGCCGGCTGGACCCCGTTCGACGGCTTCGAGGCCAAGGCCTGGCCGGTGGCCACCATCGTCCGCGGCATCGTGGTCATGCGCGACGACGAGATCATCGCCGAGGGCCGTGGCGAGCCGGTGCGGTTCCTGGAGACGCTGGCGAAGTAAGGCCCCCTCAGTCGCTCCGCGACAGCTCCCCCAGAGGGGGAGCATCTTGGCGGGCGCCGCGCTTCAGAGATCCTCCCCCTCTGGGGGAGGTGGCCCGGAGGGCCGGAGGGGGGACGGTTTCAGCCGCCGCCAAGGCTGGCCGTTCTCCCCCCACCGATCGCTGCGCGATCGCCTCCCCCATAGGGGGAGGTTCCTGGCGAACACCGCTCGACGAGGTTGAACGGCCGTTCGACGCGCTCCATAACAGGGGGCATGGACACCCTCGTCAGCGCTCCGTTCCGTGACGCCCGCTATGCGCAGCGGGCGCTGGAGGTCGAAAAGCGCGGCGAGGCGCTGATCCTGCGCAACCCCATGCCCTATTCCGACGCGGTGCGGACCACCACCGCCCCGCTGGCCCGCTGGGCCGCCCAGGCGCCCAACCGGGTCTGGCTGGCCGAGCGCATCGAGGGCCAGGACGGCTGGCGGACGATCACCTACGGCGAGGCCGCGCCGCGCATCGCCGCCCTGGCCGGCGGCCTCTCGACCCTTGGCCTGTCGCGCGGCGCGGCGCTGCTGATCCTGGCCCGCAACGGCATAGACCACGCCCTGATCGCCTATGCGGCCATGAGCCTGGGCGCGCCGGCCGCGCCGGTGTCGCCGCAATACGGCCTGGCTGGCGCCGACCTCTCGCGCCTGGCCCAGGCGGTCGAGCGGATCCGGCCGGCGGCGGTCTATGTCGACGACGCGGCCGCCTTCGCCCAGGCCCTGGATCATCCCGGCATCGACAGCCTGCCGGTGGTCGCCAGCCGCAATCCGCGCCCCGGCGACCAGCCCTTCGACGCCCTGCTGGCCAGCCCGCCGGCGGCCGACGTCGCGCAGGCCGGCGACCTCGCCAAGCTGCTGCTGACCTCGGGTTCGACCGGGCGGCCCAAGGCGGTGATCTGCACCCACGCCAACATCGCGCTCAACGCCGCCCAGATCGAGGCCTGCTACGCCGACCCCGATCCGCCGGTGCTGGTCAATTCCGCGCCCTGGAGCCACAGCCTGGGGGCCAACGCCATTCTGCACATGGTGCTGCACCGGGGCGGCACGCTGTACATCGACACCGGCCAGCCCGTGCCGGGGCGCTTTTCCGAGACGCTGCGGAACCTGCGCGAGGTCTCGCCGACCTATCACAACATGGTGCCGGCCGGCTGGGGCCTGCTGGTCGGCGAGCTGGAGCGCGATCCGGTGCTGGCGGCGACCTTCTTCCGCAAGGTGCGGGTGCTGCAGTACGGCGGCGCGGCCATGGCCCAGTCGATCCTCGACCGGGTGCAGGCCGTGGCCCTGGAGACCACCGGCCAGCGCATCACCTTCGCGGCCGGCTACGGCGCCACCGAGACCGGCCCGACGGCCTGCAACATCCACTGGCTGAACGCGCGCTCCGGCATGGTCGGCCTGCCCACGCCCGGCACGTCGGTGAAGCTGGTCCCGGCCGGCGAGAAGCTTGAGATCCGGGTCAAGGGCCCGCAGGTCTCGCCCGGCTATCTCGACCAGCCCGAGGCGACGCGGGAGGCCTTCGACGAGGACGGCTTCTACCGCCTGGGCGACGCCGCGCGGCTGGCCGATCCGGACGATCCCTCGGCGGGCCTCGTGTTCGACGGACGGCTGGTGGAGAATTTCAAGCTGGCCAGCGGGACCTTCGTCGCCGCCGGCGCCCTGCGGGTGGCGGCGATCTCGGCCATCGGCGGGGCGGCCAGCGACGCCGTGGTCTGCGGCGAAGGCCGCGAGGGCGTCGGGCTGATGCTGTTCCTGGAGCCCCGGACCTGCGAGCGCATCGGCGACGCGGCCGCCGTGCGGGCGGCGGTGCGGGCCGGGCTGGAGCGCTTCAACGCCGGGGCCAAGGGCGGCGGCCGCGTGGCCCGCGCCCTGATCCTGCCCGGCGCCCCCGACGCGGCCAGCGGCGAGCTGACCGACAAGGGCTACATCAACCAGGCCCTAGCGCGCGAGCGGCGGCCGGCGGAGATCGAGCGGCTGTTCGCGGTCGCGCCCGATGAAGACGTGATGGTGTTTGGTTGATCTAGAAAGATCGTCATCCCGGACGGCGTAGCCGATCCGGGACCCAGGGGCCGCCGCACTGCCGCTTGCCCCTGGGTCCCGGCTCTCCGCTTCGCTACGGCCGGGATGACGCGCGTTGTTGTTAGGCAAGGAAAAAGCACATGAACGGCGCCGACGCCCTGATCACCACCCTGGCCGACAACGGCGTCACCGCCTGCTTCGCCAACCCCGGCACCAGCGAGATGCAGTTCGTCTCGGCCCTGGACCGCGAGCCGCGCATGCGCTCGATCCTGTGCCTGTTCGAGGGCGTGGCGACCGGAGCGGCCGACGGCTATGGGCGGATCGCGGGCAAGCCTGCCTGCACCCTGCTGCACCTGGGGCCGGGCTACGCCAACGGCGCGGCCAACCTGCACAACGCCCGCCGGGCCTTCACCCCGATCGTCAACGTCGTCGGCGACCACGCCACCTATCACCGGGGCTTCGACGCTCCCCTCAACAGCGACATCGCCGCCCTGGCCGCGCCCAACTCGCTGTGGGTGAAGTCGGCTGAAAGCGCCGACAGCGTCGGGCCGCTGGCCGCCGAGGCGATCACCGCCAGCTATGGGACCCCGGCGGGCAACGCCTGCCTGGTCCTGCCCGCCGACGCCGCCTGGAACGAGGCCACGGTGCACGGCGGGGTCGCCGAGATCCCCGCCCCCGGCGCGCCCAGCGACGAGACGATCGCCGCCATCGCCCACGCGGTGAAGGCGGCCAAGGCGCCGGTGCTGCTGCTGGGCTCGGGCGCCTGCCGCGCGGACGGGATCGCCGCCGCCGGGCGGCTGGCGGCCCTGGGCATCCGGGTGCTGACCGACACCTTCACCGCCCGCCAGGCGCGCGGCGAGGGCCGCTTCCGCCCCGACAAGCTGCCCTATTTCGGCGAGCAGGCCCTCAAGGAGCTCGACGGCGCCGACCTGATGGTGCTGGTCGCCACCGAGCGGCCGGTGGCCTTCTTCGCCTATCCCGACAGGCCCAGCGTGCTCGTGCCCGAGCACTGCGGCCTGGAGACCCTGTGCGGCCGGGGCGACGACGCCGCCGCCGCCCTCAACGCCCTGGCCGACGCCCTGGAGGCCCCCGCCGCCGGTCCGGTCGAGGCCTACGCCCCGCCGCCCGCGCCCGCCGGCAAGCTGGACGCCTGGGCCATCGGGGCCAGCATCGCCCGCCACATGCCGGCGCAGACGGTGATCTCCGACGACGCGGTGACCGCCGGCCTGCCGATCTTCACCCAGACCCGCGCCGCCCGCGCCCACGACTGGTTGTCGCTGACCGGCGGGGCGATCGGCCAGGGCATCCCGCTGGCCATCGGCGCGGCCGTGGCCCGGCCGGACGCCAAGGTGCTGGCCCTGACCGGCGACGGGGCGGGCATGTACACCGTGCAGGGCCTGTGGACGATCGCCCGCGAGCAGCTGGACGTGGTGGTCGTGGTCTTCGCCAACCACGTCTACCGCATCCTCGGCATCGAGCTTTCCCGCACCGGCGCCGGCCCGGCGGGTCCGGCGGCCAGCAAGCTGCTCGACATCGGCGAGCCGCGCATCGACTGGGTGGCGGTGTCGGAAGGGCTTGGCGTGCCGGCGCAGCGGGTGGAGACGGCCGAAGCCTTCGACGCCGCGTTCGAACAGGCGATGGCGGGCAAGGGGCCAAGGTTGATCGAGGCGGCGCTTTAGACTTCCCCGACGCAAGGAACCTCCCCCTATGGGGGAGGTGATCGCGAAGCGATCGGTGGGGGGGCGTGACTGCGAAGCCGGCCCAGTCGGCGGAAGCTGAAACCGTCCCCCCACCGGCCTTCGGCCGCCTCCCCCAGAGGGGGAGGAATAAAAAAACCCCGCCGGTTCGCACCGGCGGGGTTCTTCGTCAGAGCTCCGGAAAGCTCTTACTTCTTGATGTTGGTCGGCAGCTTGCAGCCGCCGCCGACGCCCTTGGCCTGCAGGCAGGACAGCAGTTCCTTCGGCTTGGGCGCGGGCGCGTTCAGCGGGTAGGACATCACCCAGCCCGGCAGGCCGTCGGCGCAGGCGACTTCGATGAAGCCGTCGGTCTCGGTGCGGCCGATGACCCGGGCGTCGGAAACCTCGCAGCTGCCCTTGCCGTAGGCCTTCAGGTCGGACCACAGGCGCGGGAACACCGCGTTCGGCTTGGTGTAGCTGCAGCGGAAGCCGTTCAGCTCCGAGAACAGGCAGTCATAGACGCGGTTCTCGGTGGGCGAGAACATGCCGATGCCGCCGTCCGGACGGTTCGAGCACTTCAGCTCGACCACTTCCTTCTTGGGGTCGTTCGACGGGAACAGGCCGTAGGATTCGACCTTGCAGTCGAAGCCGGCCTTCTTGGCCAGGCTGGTGTAGAGGCCGGCCTGCTCGGTCTTGGCCGCGCGGCTGTCGGTCAGGGTGCACTCGGCGCCGCCCGGGGCGTTGGCGCAGTCGATGGCGCGGGACAGAGCGCCGCTGGCCAGGGTCTGCTGCAGCACGTAGCCCTTGCCGTCCTGGCACGAGACTTCGAAGTAGTTGTCGGTCTTGGTGGTCAGGATGTAGCGCTTGTCCTTCACCGCGCAGCCGTTGTTGGCGGCGGCGGCCAGGGTGTCGACGACCTGCAGCTGGGTGGCGCGGTCGGTCAGCTTGCACGAGATGTTGCCGGTTTCTTCGTACAGCAGGCAGCTGTTGGCCACCGTGCCTTCCAGCTTCATCGGGACCGGGACCTGGACGATGTAGCCGGGGCCGCCCTTACAGGCGACTTCGAAGAACGAGTTATTGTTGCCGGTGCCGATGGCGCGGGCGTTCTGCAGGTCGCAGGCGGCGCTGGCCTTGGCGAGGTAGGGCTTCAGGCCCTGCTTGGGATCGACGTTGGCCGGCAGCAGGCACTTGAGGCCCGATTCCTTGCCGTCGGCGCCGACCTGGCCGGTCTCGAGGCAGTTGAACGCCTGCGGAGCGGCGTCCTTCTTGGCCACGATGGCGTAGCCCATGCCTTCCTGGCAGGCGACTTCGTAGTAGGAGGTGCTGGTCTTCTTGTCGGCGCCGATCAGGCGCGCGTCGGACACTTGGCAGGCGATGGTCGTCTGCGCCATCAGCGGCGGCGCTTCCTTCATGCCGGTTTCACGCGACTTGGCGTCGACGGCGGCGGCGGCGGCGGGCTTGGCATCCTTCGGCGCCGCGAAGGCGGCGGCCGGAACGAGCACGGCGACCGCGAGGGCGGCCGTCAGGCCGATCGCGAATGGCCTCATGTCTGTAGTCTCCTGGGGGTGAATTCCTCGCGGCGGACTTAAGCGCCCGCTTGCATCTAGGGTCAAGATGTCGTCCGACAGGGGCGCAATCATGGCGCGGCTTGGCCATAAAAAATGGGCTGCAGGGGAGTGAAACGGCGATGAGCGACGGGTTCGAGGAGGCCGCCAGCGACGCGGAATCGCCGCGCCGGCCGCGCCTGGCCTATCCGTTCGAGGTCGAGCCGGAGCCTGGTTCGGGCCTGGCGGTCGAGGTCGCGCCCGGGGTGCTGTGGCTGCGCCAGCCGCTGGGCGGCTCGCTGGGCTTCATCAATGTCTGGGCCCTGGCCGACGGCGAGGGCTGGACGATCGTCGACACCGGCATGGCCACCAAGGAGACCAGCGGGGCCTGGAAGGCCGCCTTCGCCGGGGCGCTGGAGGGACGGCCGGTGACCCGGGTCATCGTCACCCACCTGCACCCCGACCATGTGGGCCTGGCCGGCTGGCTGACGCGGCGCTTCGACTGCCGCCTGTGGATGACGCGGCTGGAATATTTCCAGTGCCGGATGCTGGTGGCCGACACCGGCCGCGAGGCGCCCGAGGACGGGGTGCGGTTCTTCCGCGCCGCCGGCTGGGACGACGACGCCATCGACAACTACAAGACCCGCTTCGGCGGCTTCGGCCGGGCGATCCACGCCCTGCCCGACAGCTATCGCCGCATGGAGGACGGCGAGACCTTCCGCATCGGCGCGCACGACTGGACGGTGGTGACCGGCCAGGGCCACTCGCCCGACCACGCCTGCCTGTGGAGCCCGGCGCTGGGCCTGCTGATCTCGGGCGACCAGGTGCTGCCGAAGATCTCGTCCAACGTCTCGGTGTTCCCCACCGAGCCCGACGCCGATCCGCTGACCGACTGGCTGACCTCGCTGGCCAAGGTCAAGGCGATCGTCCCCGACGAGGTGCTGGTGCTGCCGGCCCACAACGCCCCCTTCCGCGGCCTGCACGCCCGCATCGACCAGCTGATCAACGGCCACGAGCGCGGCCTTTCCCGCCTGGTCGGCAAGCTGTCCGAACCCAAGCGCGCCATCGACGCGTTCGGCGCCCTCTTCGCCCGGCCGATCGCCCCGGACGTGCTGGGCATGGCCACCGGCGAGGCCATGGCCCACCTCAACTGCCTGATCGGCCGCGGGCTGGCGGTGCGGGAGACGGATGAGGCCGGCGTGGGGTGGTATCGGGCGGTCTAGGGCTTCCCAGACCGCCCGGCGGCCGCCTCAGGCCAGCACCACCGTTTCCGGGGTCTTGCCATCAGGGCGGTAGGTGATGCTGACGGTCACCGGCGCCTTCTTTTCGGCTTCCGCCAGCCGAACCAGGGTCCGCATCAACGCCGCCGTGCGCGGGTGCACCGCGGAGGCCACCCAGAAGATGCGGCCATTGACCTTCACCCATGAGGACGCGCTTTTGGCGATCGCGTGCTCGGCGTCGAGATAGCTCTGCTCCGACCACTTGCCGCCCCCTGCCGCGCCCTCGTCGAAGGGATCGGCGGCTTCGGCGTCATAGATCGCGCCCAACTTGTCGATCATCGCCACCGCATCGTTGGCGAGCCCCGCCAGATCTGCGAATTGCCCACGGAAATAGTCCAGGGGAACGCGGTCCACCGGACTGTCCAGGACCGGCTCGAGATGCGGCGCCTGGGGCAGCTTGTAGCTGAACACGATCTTGTAGATGTCGTCGTCGACGGTCGTGGGATCGTGGCGCTTGGCGATCTCCGCGCCGCGACTGAACTTGTCGTAGTCAAAGCCCTTCGCCTTATACAAGGCGTAGAGGGCGGTGTTCCTGACATACGTGGCGGCAGCACCGGTCAGATGCCCGTCGCCGCGCTGGCCAAGGACAGCGACGGCGCTCGCCCCAGTCAGCCACAGCTTGGCGGAGATATCCGCCTGAATGGCCTTGTTGTCGCCCTTCAGCCTCCAATGGTTGAAGGCCTGAACCCCTTTGTCGTGCGTTCCGAGCGGCACCAGTTCCGCATCCTGCAAGCTCTTGACGAAATCGAGCACCTCGTCGCGCTTGAGCGACTTGTCGCGGTGATTGATGCTGACGCCGAGTTCGAGCGCCCGGTCCTGCACCGACGGAGCCCCCTTCAGGCTACGCAGCAGACGGACGTTGTAGACGTCGACGAAACTGACATCCCGCGACTCCCAAGGCGTCGACAGTTCGGCCTTTACGCGTCCGGTCGCGTCGATACGCAGGCCGCCCGCGCCGTCGGCCTGAACCGTCGCATCGCCGAGCAGCAGTTGGGAGCCCTTCACCCCGAAGCCGAGCACGACGATGTCGTAGCTCAACTCGTCCTTGCGGCTGGCGAAGCGCCGGATCGACGACTTTTCGGGCCTGGGCAGGAAGCCGGGGCTCTTTGCGCCCCTGAAGCGTTCGAGCAGCGGGGCCAGATCGCCCGAGACCAGGGACTTGAAGACCTCCTTGGCGTCGTCGTACGCGTCCTGCGTTTCCGTGACCAAGGTTCCGGCCACCTGATAGGAAGCGTTCTTGTCGCGCACTTCTTCGAAAGCCATCCTGGCCGAAATCTTCTGGCGAGCGGCGTTCTGCGTCTCGGCCAGGACCTTCTTGAAGAGCGCGTCGTAGCGATCGAGGAAGCGCCGGACGCCCGCGAAGGCGTCGTCCAGCGTTGCGAACACCGTCTTGGCGTTTTCGCCCACGGTCTTCAGTTGCGCGCCCAGGTTCGCGACATGGACGTTCTGGGGACCGACCAGCTTCCGAACGACCTCATCGAGCAGTTCGTTCAGCTTGGTCACCGCGTCTTCCACCGCATCGGTCAGATGGGCTTTGAAACGGGCCTGCGCGAAGGCGGGAAGCCGGTTGCCCAGTTGATCGACGATACGCCCTGACTGGTCCTTGACGCCGGTCAACACCCCGGAGCTCTCGACGGCCTCGACCAGCGCCTTTTCAAGCCATTGCCTGACGGCGACATCGTCCGTCACGCCGATCCCCGCCATCCCCTGCAGGTCGCGGATCAAGGCCTCCCGGAACGCGCCCTCCCCCAGGATTTTCCCGACTACGTCCTCGATCGTGTCGCCGCCCTGTTTCTGCAGAAGCGTACCCGGCGAAAGATAGGGACGCAGGTCTTCCAGCGCGTCGGCCCAAACGTTCATGCCCTCCTGCAAGGCCTCGTGGACCCGGCCGGCGAGCTTGCTGAGATCGATCTCCAGGCCCAGCGACAGGCCGCCGGTGAAGCCGCTCTTGTTGGTGCGCGACAGCACGGCGAGGATCTGGGGCGTCGCCCGATCGCTCTTCGGATCGAGACGAAACGAGAGGGTATGATCGCCCCGCACATCCACACCGACCGAAATCTTGGCGCCCAGCGTCGTGTCGAGCGCCTTGCCGAGCTTCAGTGCGCTGGCGAGCTGAACCTCGACCTCCAGGGACGCTGCACCGTCGAAATGATAGACGAGGCCGACCAGCTGATGGCGTGAGAATCCCCTGCGGACGCTGTCGAAATCGAATGGGTTGGGCAGAACGGCCAACTTGTCGGCGACCGCTTCGATCATCAGCGGATCGGATCCCGCGAGATCATAATAGAATTCCAGCCTGCCCGTGCTCGACAGCGACGTCGAGGCCGACACCGAACCCGCCTTGAACGGCGCCTTGCCGCTGAGGCCGGCGCTGAAGTCGGCCTTGACTTCGAAGCCCAGCAACGACGCAAGCTCTTCGTCTCCTGCGAACGACCAGGCCGCGCCGGCTTCGAATGAAACCGTGGCGCCGGCCTTCAACTTGGCGCCGAACTGATCGCTGAGTGGAAACTCCAGCTCGCGATCCAGCGGAGTCCAGGCGACCTGCCCCTGGTCCTTCACGCCGGTCGTCTCGTTGAACCGTGAAACCCGGCTGGCCAGGCGCACGTACGGGTCGTCGCGAGGGTCGGTGACCTCGCCGATCACCTTCTTCAGAAGGTCGCCGATCTTTTCGAGCTGGTCCTCGGCGCCGATCTTCGCGAAGGCCGTCTTGGTCTTCTCGTCGTCAACATCCTTGGCCGCGAGCTTCAGCAGCTCGACCAGGCCGGGCAGGTCGTCGACCTGCTCGGCCTTTTCACGCCAGGCCTTGGCGACCGTTCCCAGAGCTTTGAGCAGCTCCAGATCTTCCTTCAATTCGAGCAGGCTCGCGACGTCCGGCATGTCATCCCCCCAGGTTCGGGGGCGCATCACGCCCATCGACGGCATTGATGCCGTGCGCCTCGCCCCCCGAAGAACACTGTTATGCAATTGTGGAGAAATCAACCCAGGATTGCTTACTTGAGGCAGATCGCCACCTCAAAACACCCGTTTGATATTTCGCACACGAAGCATATAGTCGGCGCATGTCGACGCCCCCCGCCCCTGCCCCCGACAAGCGCCTCGTCTTCCTGCTCGCCTCCGGCCATCGGCGGGTGCAGCGCTGGATCGAGGCCAAGCTGGCGGCCGACCGGCACGGCCTGACCTCGGCCCAGTCCGGCGTGCTGTTCTATCTGGGCGGCGCCGACGGGGCGCTGATCGGCGAGGCGGCCGAGGCGCTGGACCTGGCCCCTTCGGCCATGACCGGCCTCGTCGACCGCATGACCCGCGCGGGCCTGGTCGAGCGCCGACCCGATCCCAAGGACGGCCGCGCCCTGCGCCTGCACCTCACCGACCACGGCCGCGCCGCCCGCGAGGAGGCGAAAGCCGGCCTCGTCCACCTCAACGCCCACCTCACCGAAGGCTTCACGGACGACGAGATCGCCGTGGTCGCCCGCTGGCTTGCGAGCCTGCAGACCAAGTTCCCCAAAGGAGACGCTCCCCAATGACCGAGCACGTGAAGATTGACCGCGAGGCGGGCGTCCTGACCATCACCCTGGCCCGTCCGGACAAGAAGAACGCCCTCAGCAACGCCATGTACGGCGCCCTGGCCGACGCCCTGGAGGGCGCCGAGCGCGATCCGGAGATCCGGGTCGTGGTGTTCCAGGGCGACGGCGACAGCTTCAGCGCCGGCAACGACCTGGGCGACTTCGTGGCCCAGGCCACCGGCGCCTTCACCGAGGAGCGCCACGTGTGGCGGTTCCTGAAGGCCCTGGCCAACGCCACCCGGCCGCTGGTCGCCGCCGTCCACGGCCAGGCCGTCGGCGTGGGCACGACCATGCTGCTGCACTGCGACCTGGTGTTCGTGGCGCCCGACGCCCGCCTGACCGTGCCGTTCGTCAATCTGGCCCTGGCGCCCGAGGCCGCCTCCAGCTGGCTGCTGCCGGCCCGCATCGGCCACGCCCGCGCCTACGCCATGTTCGCCCTGGGCGAGGCCGTGGACGGAACGACCGCCGCCGCCTGGGGCCTGGCCAACGCCGTGGTCCCGGCCGACGAGCTGCGGGCCCGCGCCCGCGCCGCCGCCGACCAGCTGGCCAAGCGTCCGCTGGGCGCCCTGACCGTCACCAAGCGCCTGATGCGCGACGCCGAGGCCATCGCCGACCTGATGGACAAGGAAGGCGCCCTGTTCGCCGAGCGCCTGCAGACCGCCGAAGCCCGCGAAGCGTTCATGGCCTTCGCCGAGCGCCGGGCCCCGGACTTCAGCAAGGTGGGGTAGGATACAAAGACCCTCCCCCTCTGGGGGAGGTGTCGCCAAAGGCGACGGAGGGGGGCCGTTTTCAGCTTCCGCTGCATAGGCCGGCTTCGCGGAAACTCCCCCCACCGATCGCTGCGCGATCGCCTCCCCCACAGGGGGAGGTTCCTCATGACCGACAAGGATCCTCGCCATGGCCGACCGCATCGTCTCGCCCTTCGGGGCCCGCAGCACCGCCGGCGAGGTGGTCGCCGGTCATGACCTCACGGGGCGAACCGCCATCGTCACCGGCGCGGCCACCGGCATCGGGATCGAGACCGCCCGTGCGCTTGCCGAGGCGGGCGCGGAGGTGGTGATCGCCGCCCGCAAGCCCGACCTGGGCGCGGAAGCCGTCGCCGAGATCGAACGCACCGCCGGACCCGGCAAGGCGCGGTTCGCCATGCTCGACCTCTCCAGCCTGGCCTCGGTGCGCGCCTTCGCTCAGGCCTGGGGCGAGGCGCCGCTGCACCTGCTGATCAACAACGCCGGCGTCATGGCCTGCCCGCTCGCCTACACCGAAGACGGGCTGGAGATGCAGATCGGCACCAACCACTTCGGCCACTTCGCGCTGTCGACGCTGCTGGCCGAGAACCTCGTGGCGGGGGCGCAAGGGGCGGGCGTTCCCTCGCGCCTGGTGTCGCTGTCGTCGATCGGCCATCGCCGTTCGGGCGTGGATTTCGAGGACCCGCACTTCCGCCACCGGCCCTACGACAAGTGGGAGGCCTACGGCCAGGCCAAGACCGCCAACAGCCTGTTCGCGGTCGGCTTCGACGCCCGGTTCAAGGATCGCGGCGTGCGGGCCAACGCCGTCATGCCCGGCGGCATCATGACCCCATTGCAGCGCCACCTGCCGATCGAGGAGCAGGTCGCCCTGGGCTGGATCGGCGACGACGGCAAGCCGCGCGACGGCTTCAAGACCCCGCAGCAGGGCGCGGCCACCAGCGTCTGGGCGGCGGTCGGGCCCGAGCTCGACGGCGTCGGCGGGCTCTATCTGGAAGACTGCAAGCAGGCCGTTGCCTGGACGAAAGACAAGCCCTGGGCCGGAGTGCTGCCGCACGCGCTGGACCCGGACGCGGCCGAGCGGCTCTGGGCGCTGTCGGCGGAGACGACGGGGGCGTAGGAACCTCCCCCTCTGGGGGAGGCGGCCGAAGGCCGGTGGGGGGCCGTTTTCAGCTTCCGTTGCGCAGGCCGAGTTCGCAATAGCTTCCCCCACCGATCGCTGCGCGATCGCCTCCCCCACAGGGGGAGGTTCGTAAAGAAAAAGCCCCGCCGGTTCGCACCGGCGGGGCTCTTGGTTTCAGGCTGTCTGGAGCCTTAGTGCTGGGCCGGGGCGGCGGGAGCCGCGGCCGCCGGGGCCGCCGGGGCCGGAGCAGCGCCAGCCGCCGGAGCCGCGGCGCCTTCCGCGGCCGGAGCCGCAGCAGCCGGAGCAGCGGCGGCGGCCGCCGGCTTGGGCGCCGGCACGGGCAGGGTCGAGCCCAGGCTGTGCAGGTAGGCGATGATGGCGATGCGGTCTTCCTGCTTCTTCAGGCCCGCGAAGGTCATCTTGGTGCCCGAGATGTACTTCTGCGGACCCTTGAGGAACTGGTCGACGTGGTCGTAGTCCCACTGCGGGTTCTTGCCGCCAAAGTCGGTCATGGCCGACGAATAGGCGAAGCCGGGGTGCGTGCCCGGGTGCTTGCCCAGGGTGCCGTAGAGGTTGGGACCGGTGCCGTTGGGGCCGCCCGAATCAAAGTTGTGGCACGAGGCGCACTTGGCCGCGACGGCCTTGCCGGCCTCGATATTGGCGGGCAGCAGGATCACCGAACCCCAGTCGGGCGGGACCTCGGCGGCCGGGGCGCCTTCGCCGCCGGTGTCTTCCTGGACGGCGATCTCGTAGCCGGCCTCCTCGACCTCGTGCTTCTTGAAGACGATGTCGGACGCTTCGCGCAGACCGAAGATCACCAGGCCGGTCAGGAGCACGCCGCCGAAAATCTTGTTGAACGTAAGGTCGCTCATCTCAGCCTTGTCAGCCTCTTTATTGGCCCGCCTTACGTGGGCGGAGCCGATTTATGAGCGCGGGTCCCCCCATGGTCGTCCCACGCGCGATGTTGCGCTCCGGTCTCTGACACGCTACCGCCCCGTGCGCAACCCGGGCGAACCGCGTTTCGCCCAACTCCGGTACGCCATGAACCCGATCGTCCTCATCCCCGCCCGCATGGCGGCGACCCGCCTCCCCAACAAGCCGCTGGCCGACATCGGCGGGCTGCCGATGATCGTGCGCGTGCTGCGCCAGGCGGAGGCCGCGGGCATCGGCCCGGTGGCCGTGGCGGCCGGCGATCCGGAGATCGTGGCGGCGGTGGAAGCCGCCGGCGGCCGCGCCGTGCTGACCGATCCGGCCCTGCCCTCGGGCTCGGACCGCATCCTGGCGGCCCTGGCGGTGCTGGACCCGGACGGCGTCCACGACGTGATCATCAACCTGCAGGGCGACATGCCCTTCGTCGACCCGGCGGTGCTCTCCGCCTGCGCCGGCCAGCTGGCCGCCCACGCCGACGCCGACATCGCCACCGTGGTGGCGCCGGAAGCCTCGGCCGACGACCGCGCCAACCCCGACGTGGTCAAGGCCGTGCTGGCCATGGACCCGGACGGAGCCAGCGGCCGCGCCCTCTACTTCACCCGCTCCACCCTCTATGGCGACGCGCCCGTCTGGCGCCACATCGGCATCTACGGCTATCGCCGCGCCGCGCTGGAGGTCTTCAACGCCGCCCTCCCCTCGCCGCTGGAAAAGCGCGAGAAGCTGGAGCAGCTGCGGGCCATGGAGCTGGGCCTGACGATCCGCGCGGCGGTGGCGGGCGAGGCCCCGATCTCCGTCGACAATCCTTCCGACCTGCAGGCCGCGCGCGACCACGCCGAAAAGACTGAAAGCTAGATGAGCACCCTCAAGAAGATCGCCTTCCAGGGCGAACCCGGCGCCAACAGCCACGAGGCGTGCCGCACCTACTTCCCCGACTACGAGGTGCTGCCCTGCGCCACCTTCGAGGAGGCGTTCGAGGCCATCAAGACCGGCGCGGCCCAGCTGGGCATGATCCCGATCGAGAACTCGATCGCCGGCCGGGTGGCCGACGTCCACCACCTGCTGCCCGCGTCGGGCCTGAAGATCATCGGCGAGCGCTTCAAGCCGATCCGGTTCCAGCTGATGGCCAACAAGGGCGTGACGCTGGACACCGTGACGACCGCCGTCTCGATGCCGATCGCGCTCAGCCAGTGCCGCAACAGCCTCAAGCGCCTGGGTCTCGCCAAGGAAGGCGCGGGCGACACCGCCGGCGCGGCCAAGGCCCTGGCCGCCAAGCCCGACCCGACCCGCGCCGCCGTCGCCCCCGCCCTGGCCGCCGAGATCTACGATCTCGACATCCTGGCCCGCGACATCGAGGACGAGCGCCACAACACCACCCGCTTCCTGGTGATGACCGCCGACCCGGCCCCGCCGGCTCCGTCGTTCACCCACCGCTGCGTGACCAGCTTCGTGTTCAGGGTGCGCAACCTGCCGGCGGCCCTGTTCAAGGCCCTGGGCGGCTTCGCCACCAACGGCGTCAACATGACCAAGCTGGAAAGCTACATGGAGAACGGCGCCTTCACGGCCACCTTCTTCTACGCCGAGGTCGACGGCCGCCCCGAAGACCGCAGCCTG
>PJUJ01000565.1_pt1 | contig 15060 bp, 10 predicted proteins | sample 1512321 | NCBI WGS metagenome assembly PJUJ01 (sample SAMN08177669, study PRJNA422409) | Feces metagenome, whole genome shotgun sequencing project. | isolation source: Chicken feces enriched on filter paper: beechwood xylan treatment | host: Gallus gallus | place: USA: Madison | collected 2015-01-15 | reverse complement strand
TACAATGAAATAAAAGAAGAAGTGGAAAGCTACGATAAAAGGATCAAAGATAAAGAGCTCCAGATAGAAGGTTTGATAAAGCAGCACTACGCAAAAATGGCTGGTAATATCAGGAGTGTGCCAGGTATAGGTCCACGAAGTGTTTCTATGTTGATTATTGCTACAGATGGATTTGGGATGTTTGAAAACTATAAGCAGGTAATATCCTATTTCGGATTGGCTCCAAGGATATATGAGTCGGGTACAAGCGTGAAAGGAAAAAGGCATATCTGTAAAATGGGAATGGGACAGATAAGAAAAGTATTGTATATGGCAGCCACTTCTGCAATAAAATGCAACAAAGGATGTAAAGATCTGTACGAAAGACTCAGGGCTAAAGGAAAACCTTATCGCGTAGCTCTAATAGAGGCGGTAAATAAGCTTATTAAACAAGTATTTGCAATAGCTAAATCAGGTGAACCCTATAAAGCTCAATTTGGCTATGGCTAAAATATACAGAATATTATTTTAGTGAATTTTAAATTTTTATTTGGATTTAAACACAGTTCATTTCGACAATAAGAGAAATCTAAAAAAGTAATGATAGATTCTAATTTTTAATTGTTTAGAGATATATACGCGTTGCAACCAAAGGGAGTTCAGCAATACTACATGCCGCTTATAGAGTTTGAATATTTCTTAATCCTGACATCCAGCTACTCAATACGCATTACTCAATACTTTTTGACTTTTTAATACCCATGTGATAAAGCATACAGCGCAAAAGTTCCGAGCCAATGTGATCCCATATAATCATCCTGAGCAGAAAGATTTGGCAAAGAAAATTCTATATGATTATTCGCAATTACACGAAGATGATGAAGTTCTGCTAAAGTATTACTAATACCATACAAACAGGCTGCACGACTGTAGTTCAAACCATCCAAATGCACCAACTTCCCATCTGATCTGTCTTTAACAATAGCTGGTTCTAATTTGAAATCCGCCTTAAATAATTTGGGCATAAATTTCTCCAGCCAAGTTTTATATTCATTTTGACCTAAAAGTTTTGACATCAAATAAGCTTCTTCTAGACATGGCGATAAGAAATCATAACCACTCGGCTCATATGCCAGATCACAATTGATATCTTTTTCAAACAATCGCTTTCCGTGTTCGATAATAGCTTTTTCAAAATCCTTATCTCCTACCGACCTTGCGTAATCCAAGGAAAGTGACAGTCCAAAAGCCGAATTATCATGCTGACCAGCACGGATAGGATAAACTAACTTGGGTAAATATTCCTCATAGCGTTGCACTAGCAGATCCACTAAAGGCTGAAGAGATGTTTTCCATCGCTGCGCATCCGCATCCTGCCATTTAGACAAACTTTCCTGTAATTTAAATAGCCAAGCCCAACCATAAGTGCGCTCAAAACTTTTGTTATTTGCGTCATTGAAAAAAGCCAATTCTATTGCCACATTCTCTGCCGTAATGTGTTTATTGAGAATGGCTCTTATTTTTCCGTCAACATCCAAGGATGGATATTTTTGCATCAATTCTACAATAGACCAGTATCCATGAACCGAAGAATGCCAGTCAAAACAACCGTAAAATATGGGTCGAAGTAGTTTAGGAGATTTTAGATCGTTATCTGAACCGAGAACCTGCCCCAATTTATTTGGGTATTCTACTTCTAGACAATGAATAGGCAAATCAAAAATCCCTTTTGCCTGAGCCTCACTTAACACTATTTTTTGTAGAGTATCCGAAGTATGAAGTGAAGAATTAGAATTTGCAGATTTTTCACTACAACTGGAAAAAGATAATACCCAAGCAAGAGCAGCTAAGGAAACAACTTGTGCCTTCATTTGTTAGATTTATATGTAAATAATTACTTTAAAAGTATAAACAATTTTATAAAATAGAAAGATGAATATCACTGATCTCATTACTGGAGGAATTGGCTCGAAAGCTATTTCCCTTGTTGCAAAAACCCTAAATATTGACGAAAGTAAAGCTAAATGGGTAGTGGCCGCTGCAGTCCCTTTAATGATTGCCGCATTAAATTACAATTCCAAAAAGAGCAAAGAGAAAGAAGAAGGCATCAACAAAGCCCTGGAAAAACATAATGGTGGAATTTTCGATCAGATTGGAAATTTATTTGGAAATGGCCCTTCTGAAGATGACAATAAAATAGTCAATCACATGTTTGGTAGCAATACTGAGGTGGTGAAGGATAACCTAGCGACTAAGACAGGTCTTTCTGCGGATAAAATCGGAGGTGCTTTGGCCATTCTTGCTCCGATTGTAATGGGCTACTTAGGGAAACAAAAGCAACAGGAATCTTCTTCTGGTGGAATAGGAGATTTATTAGGAAGCGTATTAGGCGGAGGACAATCAAACTCATCCGCTGGAGGCGGAATTTTAGGTTCTATTCTTGGGTCTGTCTTAGGTGGAGGCGGAAGTTCCCAATCCTCGTCCCAAGGAGATTTAGATGGATTAGCAGATCTAGCAGGTGAATTTTTCAATAAAGGAAATGATAATAGCAAGAAGGGCTCTATCTTAGATTCTTTGGCGGGGATGTTTGGCAGATAGAAAAAAAAGCGATGTCAATGACATCGCTTTTTTGCTTAATTAGTGAGTATGACCGATATCTTCCAGCGATTTTCCCTTTGTTTCTGGCAAGAATAAAATAAAAACAAAAGACAAAACAACCATTACTGCATACAGCAAGAAAATATAAAATCCTCCTTGTTGATTACCTTCCACGATCACTGGAAATATCCAAGAAATCAATGCTGCAAATACCCAATGCGTAGTACTTCCTAAAGAAGAACCTTGCGCGCGAACTTCATTCGGAAAAATTTCCGCTAAGAACACCCAAATTACAGCGCCTTGAGAAAGAGCAAATGACGCAATAAATCCGATAATGTAAAAAAGCAGGTAACTTGAAGCTTCGCCTTTCAAACCAAAAGCCGTGAGCATCAAAAATATAAACATACCCACAGCGCCTGATAATAATAGCTTCTTCCGCCCTACTTTATCAATAATACTCATCCCCACGAGAGTAAATAATACATTAGTGCCGCCAATAAAAATAGGTTGCAAATAACTTAAATCTGCATCGAAACCTGCCATATCAAATATTCGAGGCGCATAATACAAAATAGCATTAATACCTGTCAATTGATTAAAAAAGGCTAACAGCACAGCAAAGGTGATAGGCTTGAAATATTTAGACTGAAACAAAGATGTCGTAGCCTTCGGGGTATCCACCGTCAGGTGGCTGTCTATTTCCAAACTTGTAAATACAGCCTGTGCTTCTTCATTGCGGTTATGCAATAATAACCAACGCGGACTTTCGGGAATATTGCGCAGTAGAATATAAAATACAATAGAAGGAATTGCCATAATACCTAACATATAACGCCACGCATTTTCCCCAGTACCAGCAAATAGGAAATTGGTCAAATACGCGATAAAAATCCCACTTACAATCATTATCTGAAATAGTCCCGTTAGTTTCCCTCTGTCTTTTGCTGGCGATATTTCGGAGATAAACACTGGACCAACGACAGAACTTATCCCTACAGATACACCTCCAAGGAAGCGGAAGAATAAAAACATAGACCAAAAATTTGCTAAAGCACAGCCTACAGCGGATAATAAGTATAAAACGGCGATAAATAAAAGCACCTTTTTACGGCCATATTGGTTCATAAATTTACCAGCACTTACTGCTCCAATAATGGTTCCTATCAACGAGATGGATACTGTAAGTCCATGCCAGAAGGAATCTAATTGCCACAGTTTTTGGATAATTTGTTCTGCACCAGATATTACAGCGGTTTCAAAACCAAAAAGGAATCCTCCCAGCGACGCAATTAGGGCATATTTCCATACATTTTTCATAAGTTTATTTTATTTGTTAGACCCCTGTGTACTATCACGCACCACCAAAACTGATGGTATAATATCATCACGTAGCCAATCTGATTCTCCATTAATTTGTTTCAGAACGCTTTCAACAATACGCTCTGCAATTTCTATAATGGGTTGTCTTACACAAGTAACAGTTGGCTTGACTAGCTCAAAAACTTCATGATCATCAAAGGAAACTATTCCAAACTGATGAACTATGTCATATCGACTTAAAACTTTATAGCCAGATATACATAAATAGTTGGTACTAAAATAAATCGAGTCAAGATCATTTTCATTTATGAATTGACCAATCAGTTCCTCTCTTTCAGGCACATTTAAACGATAAGGAATTTCTAGTAGTAATGGCTTTAGATTTTGCTGATTTACTTCATTGATATAAGCCTGTTTTCTTTCTAGCATTTGGGATTGTGAGGAATCACTAGTAATCATCCCTATATTTTTATAGCCTTGTGCAAATAAATGTTTGACTGCAACAGCACTTGCCTCATAATTATTTGTACCAACGTAAGCGGTCGAAATCTCTTGTGCACGTCTATCAAATATCACTAAAGGAATTTGAGAATGAATGAGTTTTTTAATAGCCTTATTCATGTCCATTGTTGGTGCGATAATGAGTGCCGCAATTCTTCGCTCCATCATACTATTTATAATGCCCTCACCCAATTTATCCACTCCATTCGTACTACTATAAAGCACGTGATAACCTTTTTCACGAAGACTAGACTCAATTTTCAAAGCTATTGGCCCAAAAAAACTATCGCCAATATTCTCAACAATCAAACCAATCGTATTCGTCTTTCCCGTTGCCAAACTTTGGGCAATTGAATTTGGCTTGAATCCTATTTCCTTGACATAATCAAGAATTTTTTTCTCCATTTCTTCACTAATCCTCGACTGTTTTGCTTTACCATTAATAACTAATGAAACAGAGGATTTGGAAACGTTTAGAGCTTTAGCTATTTTACTTATTGACATTTAGTGTATTTAAAGTTTAGAAATACGCGCAAACATTTCGGCTATTGCAAATTGATCGAGTAACCACTTTTTATTCTCAGACTCTTGTTTCTTGCCAGACCAGTATTTAGAAAATAGTCCATCTTTGTCCCTCATATTTACCCAAGCATATTGTAGGTTTGCACGAAATGTGTCTAAATAAACTGAATTTTTATCCACATCATAGAGTTCGACGTAACCACGCAACATAACAGCAATAAACCAACTATCACTTCTCTTTAGAGTGGGATAACTTTTACCTTCTGATTGTATAGTTTTACTAGCATCAAAAAAATATTTATATCCACCTTCAGCGGTTTCTTGCGCATCTTTTAGATAATTTTTATTTGTTGTATGCTTATACAGAAGTGTTGCTGCTTGGATCATTTGTCCCGTATTATATGGATATTTAGCTTTATCAATTTTACCATCTAGTTTGATATTATCCCAATACGTTTTATCTTCTGGATCTTGCAGGTTTGATTTTGTCCATTGATAAAGTTGCTTCGCTTTATCCAAGTATTGATTGGATTTGGTAGCCTCATATAATTTCATCAGATAAACCACAGCAGGGGCATTTGAACATGTATTCTTAGATTCTTTCTTCTGTTCCATCCAAAAGATACCGCCACCTAACTTATCATCCCAGCCACTTTCGACAAATCGCCAAATTTCCTCCGCTTTTTTTAGATAACTCTGCTGATCGGTATGAAGATATAAATCCAAAAAATCAATTCCCAACCAGATATTATCATCATAAAAACGGTCTGATTGTGGTGCAAATTTCACATACGAAGCATATGCATATGGATCGCGTGTGTCAAAATACTGTTCCAGACCTGGTAATATCCTTTCATCTATTTGTTTTTTTACTGCCGAATCATTTTCCTTTTCTAATAATACAGTATATGCTGACAAACTACCTGAAAAAGGCCACAAATAAGAGTATGGGTTTGTTTTATTTTCATTAACACCACCACCTAAATAACTTGCACTATATTTTTCATCATAAGGATAATTTTCTCTGTATAGAAATTTACCATCATTGACTGCATACAATTTATCTATTATTTGTAGAGTTTGTTCGGCTTTCTTATAATATTGGTCTTGCGCTATAGCTGTACAAGAACAGAACGCTATAAGCATGGGAATCATAACTTTAAATGTTGCTTTCATTGGTAATCGAAATAAAAATAATTATTTATTTAATAATGTAATGCCTTCAAATAACATAGCTGCACTACTTTGACTTGTCAATTCGGTCGTACCTACAGGCGATTGTGCCCATGAAGGCCCAAATAAGTATACACCTTCTAGATTTCCTAATTGCCACGCTGTTTTTACATTATGCTTAAGGAAATTTTCAAACTTGGTTCTATAGCCATCTTGAATACCTTCAAGTTTTAAATATTTAACGAAATAGCGAATGAAAATACCTTTAAATAAGCCTCCATCTCCAGAGCCCTCATTTCTTAATATGTTATTTGCTGGATCAATGCATTTGGTAATTGTATAATTTGCTATTTTTTGTCCATCATTAAGATACAATGGGTCTTTCGTAATCGTGTAAAGCTCTACAGCAGTCCCTAAGAATGTACCTTGATTGTAGGTAAGAGCTACCTTATTCAAGACATCAGTCTGACCATTTATATTATCATAAACGGCGCCTGTTGAACGATCAAATAAATAATCCTTTTGCCATTCATAAATGCTAATGGCCCAATCTAAATAAGTTTCATCCTTTGTTAATTTGTATAAGCGTGCTGCTAAAACACTTGCAGGTCCATTTGAACAAGCATTTTTTGAATAGAGCATATCTTTTTTCCAAGCCAATCCACCACCTGCAAACTCAGTATTCCACCCTTTAATGATATCATTCCACAACAACAACACAGCATCCAAGTATTTTTGTTCTTTAGTGATTTCATACAATCTTAGCATAGTCAATGCATTCCATTGCATATCATCGTAATAAATATTATAGTACGATCCACCGTTTTTTGCCTTTACACCATCAAACCATTTATCAAAATACACTGAATATTTAGTGTCATTTGTACGTTCGAATGCATCAATCACGACATCCATGGCATGCGCATTTGGCCAATATTGGAAACCACGGTTTGACCCGTCGTTTCCATAATTAAAATAGCCTTCATCGTTCCAGAAACCAGATATCAACGTATTCGTTGCTTTATCTGCCATCTCTGCATATGGAGTAGTAATCTCATTATCAAATTGATATTCGTCTTCTATCTTTCCACAACTATTCATCCAGAGCGCACATGATATAATTGATAATATTAATATTTTTTTCATAGCACGTTCTTTTAATTGACTTTAACCTCGTGTGTATAATTTTTATCTCCTTGTAAAATCACTTTAATAGTTGTTGAATTACCATCCACTTGTTCCATGAATTTCCATTTGTTATCCCATTGAGAAGGTGGTACAACTCTTATAAAATAGTAAGAAGGGTCTGAAGACGGAGTAGGTCGGCTATCTGTATTATTTTGAGTACCTAAATGTTCTAATACTGTATTGTTATTTACAATGGTTTCCATTTGAAATTTGTAACGCTCATCCCTACCCCAACTCTCTTGTTTAAATCTTACAACACCAGTTCCTGACCAGACGCCATTTCCTTGGTATGGTAAATCGAATAAGACTTTGTTCTCAGGAGAAAACCATAATCCTATTGATTTGATTTCAGTATATGAAATAGTTGCAACATTAAAATCAATAACAATACGGTAAACTGCGGTTTTAGGAGAAGTCATTTGGCTGCCATCCAAAGACTCTTTCAATTTTGCATTGTCCTCTGTATAGAAATGTCTTGCATTAGGATCCTTACGGTCTACGAAACTATAACTTTTGCCACTTTCAAGTTTAGAATATATTTCAAAAACCCCAGGTTCAATTTGTTTAAAAACAGGTGATTTTGATAAATCCGTACCTCCTTCACTTCCCTCTCCCGTCACATACAATTCTAAAGGAATGTCAGCAAATCCTTCTAAACTTGTAATACTTAAAATACGTGTCACATCTGACTGTACTCTTTTGATTCCACGAGAAGCTATGACTGTCCATTTCACTTCACCTGATTCTCCTGGGCTTATGCCAGCTAAAGCAGCTACTGAATTTAACACTTTATGTGTTACATAAGCGTTCGTAGCAAATCCATTGTTATTCGACACCACTTTATAAAGAGGGTTTGAAAAATCACCATCCACTTTATCAAAAGCAATTTCATACTGGGGAGAGCCACCATCAACTGCTAACGCAGCCTCCCACTCAAAAAATAGGGTAGCAGAATTAGAGCTTACTAACTTTACCGACTTGTTATTTAAAGGTTCAAATATATTGTTGACTTTAGTGACATCCACATCTGTGTACTCCATATTGTCTGTTTTGCATGCCACGAATTGTGCTACCGTAGCTACAAATAAAATTAAAGCAAATATTCTTTTCATGATTTTGTTTTTAATTAGTTAGCATGCCCAGGATTGTTAGGCAATAAATTTTTATTTAAATCCATTTGTGATTGTGGTAAAGACCATAAATAATCTCTATTTTCATCAAATCTGCGTGTATCCAATCGAATGTATGATGTATTACCGTCAGCAAATTTTGCCCCGTAAATAGTACCATCTAAATAGGTTTTACCAGCTTTCCATCGAATAATATCATAATATCTTAATCCTTCCAAAGCCAATTCAATACGACGTTCGTTGCGGATAAGTTCTTTCATCTCTGTACCATTTATAGTAGAAGGATAATTAAGCGCAGATGACGCTGTCAGCCAAGCTCTTTCGCGAATAGGACGAATTGTTTGATTCCAAAGAGTTGCATCAAATTGTCCCAATTCGTGTTTAGCTTCTGCATGCATCAGTAGTATATCCGCATAACGTATCATAATGATATTCAATCCAGCATCGAAAGTTTGAGTTGCCGTACGATCGTAATATTTTTTGATGTAGTATCCCGTTGGAGATGCGTTGGCACTTGGCCCAGAATACACATCCATACGCTCTTGACTATTAGATCCTGTGCCAGGCTTAGTATAAATAGTACGTGTCTGACCATCAAAATCCGTCCATTGTGATCCATGATAAACTACTGTAGCATCTAATCTAGGATCTCTATTTACATATGGATTATCTTCTGAATAATTTGGATTCTGACTTATAGATTGACCTGTATTAGTCCAATAACTATCTACTAGACTTTGCAAAGGCGCATAGGCATTCAGACGAGCTCCTGCGGACAAAGGTGCTGCATCATATAATTTACCCCACATCTTTAATGATGGCACATAGCTATAGTCCAGAATTACTTCTTCATTGTATTCATTCGCTGCTTCAAATAAGCCTTTATAACTCGAAAATAAGCCATAATTACCGTAAGTTCCCTGCTGATTGATGAGGCGATCTGTATAATCGACTACTTTTGCCCAATTTCCTTCATATAGGTAAGCTCTTGCTTGTAATGCAACAGCTGCACCCTTTGTTATTCTTCCATTATCGGTACTTGGCAACTCATTTTTACTTGGTAATACGTCCGCAATTTCATCCAGTTCATTATGTATAAACGCTAAGACTGTAGCCTTCGATGTACGTGGTAATGTTGCTGATTCATCCAATGTTATATCCTTTGTAAAGAATGGAACATCTCCATAAAAGTTTACCAATCGAAAATAAATGTAAGCGCGTATAAAACGAATTTCAGCGATACGCCTTTCCTTCCATGCTTCACTTACATTTGGTACTCTGTCGACATTCTCCATAAAAATATGACATGTTTTGAGTCCGCCATATGCTTGACTCCATTCACTTGCAAATCTTCCTAAAGTTGGATCAGCTATACCATTACGAATTGCTCTAGCATCCGTATTGGTACGTCCTTCAAAAATATTATCACTCAAAGCTTCATCATTCCACATTTTATCAGCAGAATACATTTGATTATACGCCATATTTACCACTAATTCAGCATTTTCTGTCGTTTGCCAAAATGTAGCATCCGTATAATTATCTGTTGGAATAGGATCAAGTGTATTGCATGAACTTATGAAAAGTACAATACACAAAACCAATCCCGATATTCTAAATTTCTTTTTCATCTTAGTATGCATTAAAACTTAATATCCAAACCAAAACCATAATACTTTAACGTCGGATAATTACGCGCTGAGTTTGCTGCTCCGCCCATATTCGAATCAAATTCTGATGATTCGGGATCTATCCAAGAATTCAAACTTAATGTCAATAGATTTTGAGCATTGACGAATAATCTAGCTCTATCCATCCGTAATTTACTCACCAAAGATTGTGGTAAAGAATAGCCAATTTGGATATTCTTAAGACGGGCATATTTACCATTAAACATATATATATCCGACTCCATTTGATAATTATTGCGCGTTGAGGTAGCTCCTGCCGCTGTAAGTCTTGGCCATACTGCATCAATATTTGTAGGAGTCCAGAAATCTAGCTGATGTTGATAGATTGTGTAGGAATAATTCTCGTGAAATGGTTCTACCAATTCTCCCCTCACCATCATATCCCTCTTCCCTACACCTTGCCAAAACATACTGAAATCAAAATTCTTGTAACTTAAATCATATGTCAAACCAAATGTATAACGAGGGAATCCATTCCCCAGAATATAACGATCTTTTGAATCAATAATACCGTCATTATTTCTATCTTCATAACGTACGTCACCAGGTTGCAAATCGGTAGGACTAATTCCTACAGGTAAAGCTGCTGTCTCAATCTCCTGGATGTTTTGGAAATAATTTTTAACTTTATATCCATAATACGAGTTCAACGGCACACCTTCTCTTATTAATTTGGTGATACGATCTGCTGAAGCGTATTGTTCTTTGCCTTGGAAATAGACTACCTCGTTAAATGAATCACCCATATTCGCTGAAATATTGTGTCTCAAATTTCCCGTATTACCGCGGTAAGTTAATACGACTTCCCACCCCTGGTTATTCATCTTTCCAATATTGGTTTTACTCAAAGTGGTACCAAATACACTTGGAATTTCTGGTGTCAACAAGATATCTGTGGTATGCTTATGAAAATAATCGAAGGAAGCTGACAATTTATTTTGAAAAAATGTAGCATCTACACCTATGTTAAAATTTCTAGTTTTTTCCCACAATAAATCACTATTGCCATAAGTGAAACCTGCGCCAGCAACTGCAGCATTATCAAAGCCGTAAGTATTATTATATGAAGAGTATATCGTCAAATATTGATAAGGAGCTATATCTTGATTCCCCAAAATACCATATGATGAACGAATCTTTAGGTCACCAACTTTATCTTTATATCCTTCCATAAAATTCTCTTCTGACAAGCGCCAACCTGCCGAAATAGAAGGGAAAAATCCCCAACGATTCTCCTTTGCAAATCTAGAAGAGCCATCATACCGAAATGTGCCTTCGATAAAATAACGATCTAAATACGAATAATTGAGTCTTCCGATTAATGAGTTAATACTAGTTTCCATAGTACCATTTGGAGTAGTCCGACTCGTAGGATCTATTTCTGTTCCTGTGGTAGGTGTTCCTAAAATAGGATCTGTAAATCTTAATTTTATCTCATTCTGTCTCCTGGTATAAGACTCGTTTGTAGCCCCAAATAATCCTTTTATGGAGTGATTCCCAAATGTGCGATCATAATCTAATAACAATTGATAATTGAGTAGAGATAGTTTTTCATTAAAATCTTCCGTCGTACGCGTAGAATTCACATACACCAATGGTTTTTCTGCATCCGGACTCGTATACAATGGCACTTGTATTCTTCGTATGAATCGGTGATCAGCATTGATATCAGCCCCAAATACCCCACGCAATTTTAAGCCTTTTGCTAATTTCACATCCAACGCCAAATTTGCATTCATATAATCATTAGCATGTTTTATAGCCCCACCATCACGCAACTCTGCTAAAGGATTTTGATCTGTCAAGGCATTATTAACTAAATATCGACCATTTTCAGCTTGCATAGCATAATAGTAATACGGCGGAATACGAGAAGAGTTAATAATGGCATTACTAGCAGTCGTATTTAATCCATTATTTCTTGAATAGGATAATATAGATGATAATTTAAAGATACCATATTCAACACTCAAATTTGAACGAAGATTATAGCGTTTTATCCCATAGTCTTTGTTACCCACAAAATTACTTCTCTGATCGAGATGACCTGCAGAGAATAAATAGGTTGAATTTTCTCCTCCTCCATTTATTGTGATATTGTGATTTTGTTGTAACGCAGATTGAATAATTTCATTATAATTCCAAACTTCTTTCCCTTGATTGTTGTACAAATCCATAATTTGATCTGGCGTGAATTCTGGACTTTGATTTACATTGGTTAATGCCATATTTTTCAACGTTGCATTCTGATACCCTTTCACCGGAGCATAAAGTATCTGTGCGTCTTGAACACCGACCAAGGATGAAATACTGGCACTTGGTCTTTGGTTACGCTTACCTCCTTTAGTAGTAACCAAAATAACTCCATTGGCAGACCGTGAGCCATAAATTGCGGCTGTACCAGCATCCTTTAATACAGATACACTCTCAATATCACTAGGATTCAATTTATTTAAAGCCCCCATTTCAGACACTAGGCCATCAATTACAAGCAAAGGCCCATTACTATTCATCGTCGAAATACCACGAATGTTAATATTCATCGTATTATCATTTGGATTCATACTGCGCTGTTGAATATTCAAACTTGGTGATGCACCCTGCAATGCCTGAGTTGCATTTGCAATAGGTCGATTTTCAATGGCTTTAGAGCTAATCTGATCTACAGCTCCCACTACCGAACGTCTATTAGTAGTTCCATATCCTACTACAATAACTTCTTCTAATTCAGTATTTTCAGGAGATAAATACACTTTAAGATTAGGCCCCATCACATCTACTATCTGGTCTTGAAAACCTATATGCCTTATGAGTAGTTTTTGACCTATTAATGCATTAATAGTGAAATTCCCATCCGCATCAGTAGAAGTAACCATGCTTTTACCTTGCACAGAGACTGAGGCTCCTGATATGGGTTGACCTTGCTCATTTGTCACTTTACCTCTAACAGGTTGTTGTTTCCATTTTATTGTATGTGAACCAAAAGAATCGGCCTTAACAATTGGAATCTCACCTAAGAGTAACGGCAAAGCACAAATAAATAAAAATGACTTTGGTATCATAGTATAGAGTTTATAATATTATATGGTTATCTATTAAACCGAGTTAGCAAAGGAACTAAAGCGGTTTAACAAAAATAGTAATTCTATTTACATTTCAAAATTATTTTTAATTGTTCTAGTAAATTGCAGTTTAAAATCAGGAATGGATAGAGAATTTTAATTTGCAAATAGCCCTGGAATCTTATATTGATAAAAATTCTTGAATTAATATAAATCGATAAAAACAATTAGTGTACTTTTTACAATAAGTAAAGCATTCTGGCACAGTATTTTCACTTTATTTAGCTACCTTTGCAAGGTCTAAAATAGTTTATATGTCGAATAAAAAAGGTCTGATCTCACTAGCGTTCGGAGGATTAGCAATTGGAATGACTGAATTTACGATGATGGGAATTCTACCAGATATCGCTAAAGATGTGAATATTGATATCCCTACAGCAAGTAATTTAATAGGACTATACGCCTTGGGCGTTGTTGTAGGTGCCCCCACACTAGTAGCAGCCACATCCAAATATCCTGCGAAAAAAGTACTTCTGTTTTTGATGTTACTTTTCTTTGTTTTTAACGCTGTATTTACTTTTGCTCCGAATCCTTGGAGCTTATTTATATCGCGTTTTATCTCGGGACTTCCACATGGCGCATTCTTCGGAATTGGTTCGGTGGTCGCTTCCAAATTAGCAAAGCCTGGTAAAGAAGCACAGGCCATATCCTTGATGTTTACAGGTATGACTATTGCGAATTTAGCAGGTGTACCTTTAGGTACCTATATTGGTCATCATTTTGATTGGAGAATTACCTATGGCGTTATTAGCTTATTGGGTTTATTAACCTTCTTAACGATTTACTTATGGATGCCTGTTTTTCCTGCAGATAAAAGCAACAATATAGTGAAGCAAATAGGTTATTTCAAACGTTGGGATGCCTGGTTGATGATAGCGATAATCTCTATTGGTACGGGGGGGTTATTCGCTTGGATTAGCTATATCTCCAAATTAGTAACTACGGTTTCGGGTTTATCCGAAGACAGCGTTTCTATCATTATGATATTGATTGGTGCAGGTATGTGTGTGGGTAATCTTTTAGGCGGAAAAGTAGCGGACACCCTTTCGCCGACCAAAGCTGCCATTTCTTGTTTCTTAGCAATGGCAACTTGTTTATTAGTATTATTCTTCATTGCACACATTACCATATTAGCTTATCCCATGGCATTTATCACAGGTATGATCGCTTTTAGTATTGCCCCTTCGCTACAGATGATGCTTATTAATAATGCCAAAGGCGCAGAAACTTTTGCCGCATCCGCTGGGCAAGCCGCATTTAATATCGGAAATTCCATAGGTGCGTATTTAGGAGCAATCCCAATTATTTACGGTTTTACATACAACTACCCTTCCCTTGTAGGGGTGGTAATGGCAAGTATTGGCGCCATATTGACGTATATATTTTACATCAAAGTAGAATCTAAAGAGTCTTCTACTGAAGTTAACACCGAAATTCTTCAAAAGGCGTAATAATAAGTTTCAAATTATTATAGAAAAGTTCAACAGTAGTTGGACTTTTTTATTTTTTAGAGGTGAAGAGTGGAAAAAATTGTATACTTAATTATCTTCGCTCAAAACCTTAGTATGATCCCGAGATTCTTACAACGTTAGTAGAAAACAAAAAGCTCAACTTCAATGAATTTGAGCTTTTATTAGAGCCTCTTATCGGGATCGAACCAATGACCTACTGATTACAAGTCAGTTGCTCTACCAGCTGAGCTAAAGAGGCCTTTTGGAGTGGAGGGAGAAGGATTCGAACCTTCGAAGCCGAAGCAACGGATTTACAGTCCGTCCCATTTGACCGCTCTGGAACCCCTCCAGACCTGTGATTTCTCACATTTAGAGCCTCCTATCG
>PJUJ01000560.1_pt1 | contig 15130 bp, 9 predicted proteins | sample 1512321 | NCBI WGS metagenome assembly PJUJ01 (sample SAMN08177669, study PRJNA422409) | Feces metagenome, whole genome shotgun sequencing project. | isolation source: Chicken feces enriched on filter paper: beechwood xylan treatment | host: Gallus gallus | place: USA: Madison | collected 2015-01-15 | reverse complement strand
TATTACATTTGGCGTTCACCACACAGGTCATTCTTATTTAAACATTTTTGGAAAGAACATACTTTCTGCTCTGATGGTTATTTTGTTTGTTCAATAGGTGAAGCATCTCCTGATACTATTCGTCAGTATATTCTCAATCAGGGTTAGTCGCTCACATCCCACAGGCTAAAGACCTGTGGGTTTTACGCTCCGTTTTATAAATTTTTAAAAAATGGGGAAGTCTATTCTTTTAGAATCATAAAAATGTAATTAACAGATTATATTTCCTGACGGGAGCAAGATTTTTCGGTAAAACTCATGTTGAAGTCAGGAGCATTTGGTTGTATGATAAAGGGAGTAACACTTTCTTTGTTACTCCCTAATGGACTTTTTATGGAAGAAATTACTCAGTTATTTCCATTCTTAATTCCTCATGCATACGTTTGGTTATATTTCCAATTTGGTAATCATAACATAAAGTAAAAACGTTGAATTTTCGACCATAAGATTCTTCGATTGTAAACTTATTAGGATAACGAGAATCATTATCTATTTGATGCACCACGAGGTTTTTATAAGGCTTTATAGTAACTTTATTATCTGGACCAACTTCCAGTATCATTGATGTTTTTGCTATACTTTGCTCATTACTAGTAAAAGATTCTATACCAGCAGTAACACGAACACTATTTTTAGAAATAGGAAATAATTTTTTACTGCCTGCTGTTATTGCTCCATCTTGTAATCCTGTCATACTATAGAAAGAATTTTTAGCCTGAGAGGCAAATTGATTATAAATCATTACTTTGTATAGTACATTACTTTTATTGGGATTTATTTCTACGCCCTCTTCAGGTAAAGCTTTTAAACTAATGAAATATGTGGAATCAGGAGATAATCCATCAGGACGTAATTTAACTAATGCACGGCCCGTACGTTCACCTGCTTTTATAACAATTTTAGCTTCAGGAATGTTGTAGCTTGCTTTTGTTAATAATTTAGCATATAATTTAGTGTCAGCATCATATAAAGACCAGTTGTATTTATCGAATAGTGTATTATCTTCAATAAGATTAACAGTCAGATCTCGGTCTGGAGCATATGATCCGCCCACTGAGGCTGTGATATATCCAGTCACTTCTTCATCATTTAAAGGAACAACTTCTTCAAAATTATTATGATATGAACTACTTATTAAGGCAACTACATTTTTATACATTTCCTGTTCAAAGACATCATTATCATTACATGAAATTAAAAAATATTGTAAGATAAATAATGCTATAAGTCTACTTTTCATATTATTTTTATTACAGTTTAACATTTAGTAACCAGGGTTTTGTGATACCGAAGGCAATCTTCGTAATTCTGCTCTTGGAATAGGAAGCCATACTAATCTTTTACTTACTTCTCGCTTTAAGAAGGATGACGAACCAGGAATTACCCGACGATAGTAAGTTTCTGCGGTAGCTCCATCAGGATTCATGCCGCTCATAGGCTCCCTTTCTGTCTCTTCATAAATGCCCCATCTTCTGACATCATAATAACGAAGATTTTCCCATAAGAGTTCTACCATTCTTTCTCTTTCGATTAGTTTCTGCACTAAATCCGCATTATTTAATTGAGCGTGTGAAAGTCCTGGGAGACCTGCTCGATAACGAACTTGATTAAATGATTTTTTTATCTCTTCTTCATCCCGATATATGACATAGTCTTGGTTGCCTATGGTCACAGTATGGCTTGCTTTTAGATTATTTAATGCTTCTGCGTAAATTAATAAAATTTCTGCATAGCGAATTATTGAATAAGCCTTATCAATTCTACGTGCTCCTGTTCCAGTTAAAGCATCCATAGGATGGTTGTATTTTTTAATTACATAACCTGTAATAGGATAATTAGGAGAGGAAGCGGTAACGCCTCCACGACCATCAGCGCCCTGAAAGAAGTAGTCTGCGGTATGATTTGTTTTCGAAACTACACTTAAATTTTGCCAAACAGCACCATTAAAGCCCACGGAAGCATAAAAGCGCATTTCTCGATTAGCATACATATTATAGATGCCTGAATTTAATGGATATCCTGAAAAACGTTTAGCTTGTGTAGTAAAACCTTTTTCAGAATAATACCCGTCAGAAGAAGCCTCTTCCTTAGTACGACCATCGTCCATTAGGTAGGCGTCAACCACCTTCTGTGTTATACAAAATCTACCCCATCCGCCCAAAGAAGGAGGAAACGCACCTTGATTAATAGTAGTATTTAAGTATTGCGTGTTTCTAGCCCATATAAACTCGGGATTTATCGCTGGGTAAGCTTCTCCAGTAAAAATGTCTGAGTAGGAACGGAAAGCATCTATCCCTCCAGCGCCATTTGGAAATGTGTTGTAAAAGTTAGGGTCTGATGTTATGCCTTGTGGCAACTTGGCTGTTTGATCATCTGCCTGTACCGTGTATAGTCGGTACTTGCCCATGTCCATTACCCGTTTAGCAGCAGCAGCGGCAATAGCCCATCTCTTTTCATCAATCTTTTGGGAAACATAATGTACTCCATCTGATTTACGTATCCATGATCCAAAATACGAATTTGCAACTGCGCCTCCGTTATATAATGGACTTGCATGTATTAATCTCAACCTAGCAATTAAAGCATACGCCGCGCCACGTGTAGGCTTACCAAAATCTAAAATTCCTACTTCATCAGGCATTAATAATGCGGCTGATTCAAATTCATTACAGATGTATTCCATCGCTTCATCAAACGTAGCGCGTTCTCTGTCGTAATATGCTAACTCCTCATTAGTGTTAACCAATTCATCTCCTAATAAGATCGGAGGACCATAATCTAACAAAAGATAATAATATGCATATGCTCTAATAAATTTAGTGTAGCCTTCAATTCTTGCCCTATTTGCATTGTTCAAGTCTTCGGGCACATCTAAATTTTGCAAAATCATATTACACTTTCTAATTATTTTGTAATAATTTCCCCATTGATTTAAGTTGGTAGCACCTTCCCCATAAAAATCTGGTGTGATACGTCCTGTTGCAAAATCCATCCCGTGGTATATGTTTCCAGTACCATTTGCGTTTGTTAAGCCATTAAAGCCTTCGTCAGTAGCCATAGGGCCTGGCGTGAAATTGTTGCGGATAGTTTGTGATTCATCTTTAAACATAGCTGCGGCGCCCCACATATATGCTTCCATATTTCGTGTGCTGCTGAATGCAGAGTCTATCTTAAATTCATCATCAAAATAACTATCTATATTTAAATAATCTTTACACGATGTGGTAGATAAAGCAATTATGAATACTGATACTCCCACTATTCTTTTTAAAACTGAATTTTTCATTTACTTGATTTGTTCTTTCTCACTTAAAAATTAATATATAATTGAACCGAATACGTGGAAGGTATTGGGTATTTACGGCCATTGAATCTTGCTTGTTCTGGGTCAAATATTTTTACAGTATCCCAAGTATATAAGTTGTTACCAACAAACTGTAGATCCATAGACTTTATGCCTGCTTTTCTCAAGAAAGAAGGATTTAAGTTGTAATTTATTGTTACTTCTTGTAGTCGTATATACTTTGCATCACTTTGCCAAAATGTTGATGTCTGATTATTGTTTGTGCTCCCTCCATAGGATAAACGAGGAAATTTCGCATTAGGATTCTCTGATAGGTTAGGGTCAATACCATTTAATATAGCGTATTCCTTCGGAATCCAACGATTCGACGGGTCCGCAACGATATCTAAGACGTTACCTATTGCTCCTTCATAAAATGGTCTATATCCAATTCCTCCATAAAAGAATGGACTACTTCCCGTTCCTTTAAATAGAACGCCTAAAGAAATCTTTTTGTAACTTACTTGACCTCCAAATCCATACATAATCAATGGAATTTCATCATTTTGTGCTAAGGGTACTTTATCTAAATTGTCAATGATTCCATCTCCATTGATATCTTTGTATTTGATATCACCAGGCATTACAGCTCCAAATGTTTGCTGAGGGCTATAATTAATATCATCTTGGTCTTTGAATAAACCTAAGGCTTGCAAGCCGCGGATTGATTTGTGCGGAAAATTATTGTACTCTAAGTAGGGGTATTCTAGGTAAGCTTGCTCCCAATTCTTAACCATATTTTTAGCGTAAGTAAAGTTACCGCGTAAGGTGAAATTTATATCCTTTGTTATATTTCCTTTATATGATATATTTCCATCCATCCCTGAACTTTGCATACGTCCAACATTTGCAAATGGGTTATTTAGAACTCCTACATAGTCAGGCACTTGCACACGTTGTTGAAATATTCCATTACGTTCATCTTTGAAAATGTCAAATACAAAATCTAATTTATTGTTGAATATTTTTCCTTCAAAACCAATGTTTGATTTAATTGCTCGTTCCCAAGCCAAATTGTCAGCGCCTATACGTGTTTCGCCTATTGTCTCTACTCCTCCTATTCCCCAAAGATCATTATCAGAATTCAATTGCGTGGTTCCCTGGTTTACTTTTGTCAAGTAAGGGAATCTTGTGTTGGAAATACGGTCATTACCAACAGATCCATATGATGCTCTTATTTTGAAATAATTTAACCATGGTGCGGACTCCTGCACAAATCTATAACTTGATGGTACCCAGCCTAATGCTACTGATGGGAAAAATCCGTATTGACGCCCTGGTTGAAAGTTTTCAGATCCTGTGTATCCAAAGTTTGCATCTAATAAATAAGTATCTTTATACCCATAAGTGACACGACTTGACACACCTTGGTAGCGTAAAGGAATAGATTCAAGATTTGATATGGCGTCTTTCGTATCTTTTGAGTCACTTAAATAATAGTATATTAATGCGGATGTTCGGTGATCATTATTAAACACCTTATCATAATTAATTACTGTTTCTAAGAAATATTTTCGGAATTGTCTTGTTTCTTTTTTATAACTAGCCTTTTCCTCAGGCACAGTAAGAATGGTGATTAATGAGCCATCCGCTGCTCTACCAATACCATTATATAATGCAGGTTGTACCCGTCGACGCTCATTAAAGTAACTATAAATGTCATAGGCTCCTTGAACTCGAAATTTCAAACCGTCTAATACTGACGATAGATCTTGGTTTAATGATAGTGTGGTTTTACCTCTATATTCTTCATCAGCAGCTTTGCCTGTTCTATTGATCATTACATACGGAGAGGATTGATCTGATTTACCCCGCCCAGGTAATAATCCATTGGTAAATTGAGTAGGTATAGTCAAAGGTGTTAAGCTAGACTGTGCTCCCCAGATATAATCCGTATTGGCAATCCCTGGTTGTGTCAAGATTGATAAAAAGCCATCTGAACCTAAGAAAACTTTTGTCGATTTGGTAAGATTAACGTCCAAATTAATTCGGTAACTGTATGAATTGAACCCAACATTTGAACTATAAGGAGAATTCTTATCTACTTTATAAGCAGCAGTTTGACTTTTTCCTCCCAAACTTAAAAAATAACGTGCGACCTCACTGCCACCTCTACCACTTACATAGTAGCTATTAGACCAAAAGTTTTTATTTAATATTTCATCCTGCCAATTTACATTCGGATATAAATCAGGATCTAATCCATCTTTTATAATCCCCAACTCCACTTGGTTGTAAATTGGAGTATTTCCTCTAATTACACTAGCCTCGTTTGCTAACAATGCATAATTATAAGCATCTACATATTTGGGTAACCTATTTAGAGTGGATAATGTAGTATTCACTCTAGCAGTTAATTGGATACGATCTACCAAACCTCTTTTAGTTGTTACTAAAACAACCCCGTTAGCACCGCGAACACCGTATACAGCTGTTGCAGATGCGTCTTTCAAAATGGAGAAACTTTCGATGTCTGCAGGATCAATTGTATTTAAATTCCCCTCTAAACCATCAATTAATACTAATGCGCTATTATTAGCACCGAAAGTGCCAATGCCACGTACCCAAAATTCAGCGATATTTTTGCCAGGTTCCCCGCTTGCTTGCATGGAGATAACACCGGCTGCACGTCCTCCTAATAGATTTGTTATAGATGGTGCAGGTGATTGTAAGTCTTTTGGATCTACTGTAGAAATTGCACCTACTGAACTTATTTTTCTTTGAACATTCCCTAAGCCTACAACAACGACTTCATCAATTGATGAATTGTCTTGAATTAGAGTAATCAACAAATCATCTTTATCATTAATACTTAAGTGTTCTACTGTTTCAAAACCTACAGAGCTAAATACTATTTTGTCTCCGTAAAGTACTTTTAGATTGAATCTTCCTTTATCATCTGTAGAGGATCCTATGGATGGTTTATCTTTTACGTAGATTGATACATTAGGCAATGGATTCTTGTTTATGTCTACAATAGTTCCTGCTATGGATAATTCTTTTCCTTGCTGAGCAAATGTGGGTATCGTGTATACGATGATTAACAACAAGACTATAAATTGAGAAATTTTCATTTTAATAATAAGAGGTTGATTATTCTATAACTAATTTTCGGATTCTAGCATTGGACCAATCAGCAATGTATATGTGTCCAAGTTCATTTACAGCGACTCCCCAAGGTTCATTAAACAAAGATTCAGTTGGTCCTCCGTCTTTGTAGCCAGATTTACCTGGTTGTCCGGCCACTGTAGTTACTACACCTTCGGGAGAGACCATACGAATACAGTGGTTGCCATAATCAGCAACAAACATATTTCCATCGTTATCAAACTTTATATCTTTTGGATAATTGAACAATGCGTCCTCAATAGGACCATCTTTAAAGGCTGAGCCGCCCGGAGCATTTAATCTTCTAAATCCGCCTGTTCCATTAGGATCTCTAAGGTCTAACACCATTATGCCCTGTCTGAATTCTACTGGACTAGCATTTGAGTGCAGAGTGATATATAATTCCCAAGGTTTGGCGGGATTAATAGCTTGACCGTATTGCGAACCATAGGGGCCTTGATGGATAATTTTGGCTTCCAGTGTTTGAGGATTGATACGAGCAACTTTACCATCTCTATATCTTGTATATAAATTTCCATCCCAAGGTGAAAATGTGATAAAATTTTTATATCTATCACCTACTACAATCGAAGCATAGTCACTGGTAGAATATTTCATGTTACGTTGGCGAGGGTACCAAGCTTCCTTTGGGTCAAAGGTAAACATCACCTCTTGAACTGACTCGTGCGCTGCAGTAAGAATGCCTGTTGAGCGGTCAACTGTAAGCCCATTTGCATACAAAACACGTGTATCAGCGGTAGCTTGAATTAGCGGAGTGACAATATTCTGGGACTCATTGATTCGCGCAACTCCAAAAGTGGCTGTAGAACTTCCTGCTGTGTTACCATCACGCCACGACATGAAGATGTTACCTTCGCGATCTAATTCTAAATATTTGCCATACACAGTAGCTTCTGACAATGTGCCCGGGGTAAAAGTTTTCACTCCGTTACCAGTAACGGTACTTACTAATGCTTGAGTGCGATAAGTAAAATTATTTTTATAAACTACAGAATCGGCTCCTACTACAACAGATATGGTAGGATTTTCCCCTGGCAATCTTGGCACTAGTGCATATATGCGCTCTCCACTACTTGATATAACTTTAGCTTGTGTTTTATTAAAATAGACTTTAATTTTTGAGGGGTTTGTCCCAAAGTTTTCGCCATCTAAAAGAATTTTGTCTCTTGCTCCTCCCTCCAGTGGGTAAAAAGATGTTAAAACAACATCCTTTGTGGGATCATACTCTGTAGATGAAGAAAGAGAACTTTCATTTTTACAACTTGCAAAACTTATTAAGGTGCTGATAAAGCAGGCCTTTAATAGGTAGTGATTCATAGAATTATAGATTAATTTAATGTGCTTTTGTTGATGCAAGAATAGAAATAGGAAATCAATAAGATATTAAATGGAGATTAATATAATATTATCAATTCGAAAGGTGTTTATAAAATTAACGTTGTTGTATAATTGGATGGGGAAGACGAAATTGTGTCTAGCGATAAAGACTTATTTCTAAACACAGTATAATCAATGGCGAGAAATTTTATTTTGATAGATTCAAAGGAAACGTTGAAAAGGCTTTTACCAAAGCAAATAGATGGGGAGACAAATGGGGCGCTATGTTAACGCATTTATTAGAATCAATGTTAGAAGATGAGTTAGAAAACCATCTTTTTTAAGAAAAAGGCTTCAGGTAAGTTTACTCGTAAAGAATGGTAAAACTAATATAACTGTTAGAAGTTTACAATCGGGAAGTTTTGAGCTTGAAAGTGGTCGAAATTGTAATAATAGTTTCGAGCCAAAACAGTAACAAAAGGTCAACATATTATTAACCAGGAAGTGGCAGATAATGTTATCTATATGTATGCTCAAGGTATGAGTACACACGTAATATCAAGATCTATAATAGAGAGATGTATGCTATGGAAATGGCAGCTATAGCGGTCACTTATCTCTGATAATGTCATTCCTGCGATGATTGAGTAACGAAATAGGCCATTTGAGACGCTTTATCCATTTATTTTCCTTGATTGCAAGCACTTCAAGGTTAAGGGTAGGTGGAGTATTCACAGACTTGCTGTGTAAAATACCTCTGCTTTATTACGACGGTATAAAATAATTATTAGGCGTACACTTATCAGAAGATTAAGGAGTTAAATTTTGGGTCTGGGTGCAATGTGATCTAAAATAGCGCGGAGTGTAAGATAAACTGGTCGATTATATGGTTTAAAATTTTTCTCGAAGCCCTAGAAGCAGTAATACTTTAGGAATAGAGTTATCAAGAGCTTATAGAATTTGAGGAAAATGGGTAACAGGGTTCTATTAGCGGTAAGTGGTGGGTTGATAATTGGTCTAATTTATCTACCTACTTTGAGTATAATTTGTAAATAAGAAGAGCTATTTAAACCGTTAATGCAATTAAAACGATCCATGGTCAAATTAGAGTAATTACTAAAACAGGGAGAATTACTTCGGATCTATCCTTTTTAAAATTAATTTATCTAGCACTACAAAATATAAACAATAAATGGGCTAAGCCAATTCGTAATCCTTGGTAGTATAGGCTTGACAATACAACGGCTGCGCCTTAAATTTGTTGATAGAATTAACCCCTTCGGCGGAGCTATATTTTTTGACTTACATACACAGTGAGTTATAAGTTCCCTTGGGAACATAAAACTAAAAAGGATGAGTTAATTCCCATCCTCTTAAGTCTGTAATTGAATTGCTAATTATTTTACAATTTCGATAGCCACTGTTTGCGTGTGTAATTTACCATACATATCGATAGCTTTCACCTGCAAATCATGCTTTCCTACTGGCAACTTATTGGGAAATTTAGCTTCCCATAAATGGGTTGAATTCACAGCATTTGATGGACGTCTTCCTTCTATAAATTTTTCTGCGGTATCAAATTTTAATAATTCATATTGATACGCTGGATCAGGTTGTTCTACATACGTCATATTTTGCCATTGATCATTGCCGAATCTGTATTGCACCTTATCACCTTTCTTACCCATAAAAAAATTGACTGAAATTTTATAAAGACGAGCGTATTTTTCACTCAATACACTAGGAACAATAATATTCATTTGATAATTTTTTGGTTTACCAGCAACTTTATATTCAAATGAATACGAATTGTTATCTATAGTTAGAATGGCATAGCCTTTAGGCGTACCATCTCGCATTGTAGAACTCGGAATGCCATACTCATTGCGAGTTCCTGAATACCAGTCTCCTGAGGTCGTACCCACATTATATTCATGATGAACACCTTGTTGTTTCCATCCGTCTTGCAGACCATAGAAAATTTGTTCCTGCCAGTGGGTATGTGCAGACATTGAAAGAGTATGTTTAAATGGGGCTAAAATCTTGAACAATCTATCTCTATCACTATGTCTAAACGAATCTGAATTTATATTTCCTAACGGAATGTGATAATTTAATATTATTAATTTGTCTTTTGACACGTATTTTAAACTGTTTTCCACGAAATCCAATTGATCTTTTCTAAATCCACCTAAATATCCCTTTCCTGTGTTTGGGTTCGGATATAAAATATTATCTAACACAATAAAATATGCATTCCCATAATGAAACGCATAGTTATTAGGTCCAAAGTTATATTCAAATGTCTCATCAGATAATGAATCCACTTTAACATCATAATTCATGTCATGATTACCCATTACATTATACCAAGGTTTTCCAATATGTTGAATTGCGTCCTGATAAGGTTTATGCAGTTCTAAATCATCACCTACTAAATCACCTAAGCTAATGCCAAACTTGATAGTACCATCTGCATTGATATCCTCTATTATTCCTTTTTTGAAATAAGCAATTTCATCCATATTATACGCTTGCGGATCACCAAATAGTAAGGCTTTAAACTTTATATCTTCTTGTTGTGCATATAATGGAAAATCCAATGATTTTGGAATCTCTCCAGTAGGACTAACCGTTGAATATTTTAATTTAGGAGAACCATTTGGTTTATGTATGTAGTAAAACTCAGGAAGATTTTTGTCATTTAAAGGGAAAGAATAATTCGTAGGCTTTATTACAAAAATAATATTGTCTTTACCAACAGGCAATTTATACTCTCCCCGTTCATTCGTTAATACCACATCTATTCCATTACTTACAGATACATTTATTAGGCCTGTTTCGGTTTTATCCTTTTTGCCATTCTTGTTGGTATCCTCATAAACAATACCTTTTACAAAATCCTGAGCATGTACAACACCCAGACTTAACATACTTGCAGCTAATAATAATTTGAATTTCATTGTTTGTTGTTTGCTCAAAAGTACTTTCTTCAAACAAATATTATATTAAGTAATTGTTAACTTTTAATTAATGATAACTACTCAGGTTATACAGTTGTTACGGTGTGAAAGTATTCGCCCGACCAAATACATATTTCATAAGCGGGTTATATTTTTGAACTTTGCTTCATGAGTTCACATGAAAAAAGAGAAAGAATGCTGTCGCTGGTTGTTGATTGGAAAACGAGCGGTCTAACGCAAAAAGCTTTTTGCAAACTGCATTGTATTAATGTGGTGACCTTAGGATACTGGGTTTCCAAAGTCAGTGAACAAGAGTCTGACAGTAGAGGCTTTATTGAAATGACTTCGGCACCTACCTTAAAGAGTAATGAGGTAGAGATTATTTATCCCTCGGGCATCAGACTTAAAGTATCAGATGATCTTTCCCTGATATCTCAACTTATCCGATTTTAGCAGCATGTTATCATTAGGATCTTCTCATCGTTTTTATCTTTACGATTGGCATTGCGACATGCGGAAATGATTTGATGGACTTTGTGGCCTTATCATTTCGGTGATGCAGCGTCAGCCGACCAGCGGTGAAGTGTTTGTTTTCTTGAATCGAAACCGTACCCATATCAAACTACTGCACTGGGAACATGGGGGGGACTACAAAGGGCTAGAGAGTGGTCCTTTTGTATCCGTCCTATGAAGTACAGGCGCTTTGCTTTTCTACTATTTTCTTGAAGTCGCCTTCCATTTTAGTTAGTGATAATAGCCAGTCTCTTTCTGGTTTACTGACATTTTTTATGCGTGCTCCTATGAGGTATTTATATCCCTGATTATTTAAAAAATCAATGTTTCTTTTGTTAATCAATCCAGAATCAGCGACCAATACAAAATCTTTGAGATTAAAGCGGGGTATAAAATCTTCCACAATCGGAATCATCGTGTGACCTTCATATTGCGTGCCGTTAAACATCGAATAAGACAATGGGTATCCATTATCACTTACCAGAAGACCTAAAACTATTTGAGGCTGACTATGTTTGCCATCTTTGGAAAAGCCGGGCTCCCTAAATCCATCGCCATAATCTGACTCAAAATAAAGTGTGGTTACATCATAGAACATCAATCCGATTTTTCCGCCTAATATCTTTCTAGTGTGTTCAACACTGATTTTTTGAATAGATTCCTGTTGACTGTTGTAAATCTTATCCATATACCGATAAATCTTATCTAAATGAAGATCTTCGTCAAAATGTGACTATAGTGGGTCAACATCACCATTCTATCCAGAAAATCAAATAATAGGGATATTTATAATATTCTGGTCTAAAAGCAAAAAAACTGCTTCAATTCAGTAGAATCAAAACTATTAATCATAGCGGTAATTTCCCTTATGAGAATGCTATTTCTATTAGCAAGTGAAATCGGTAATTCCGAATTACTCATTAAATAAACCTATTAATGTGTCATATATATTTCATATCCTTTAAAAATCTTTATCTTACTTAGTAAGCTATCTATAATATCGACGTCTATAGGTTAACTTTGTTAAATGAAAGAATTTGAGAACATACAGGCTTTTATTGAGGAAGAAAAAGATTTACTAAATAATCATCCACTTTATAGTAAGATTAAAACATTAGAACATTTACAAAAATTCACACAAGTACATGTTTTTGCGGTTTGGGATTTCATGTCTCTTCTAAAAGCATTACAAATTGAACTCACTTGTGTCACTATTCCTTGGTTTGCATCTGAATATCCAAACACTCGTTATTTGATTAATGAGATTGTTTTGGCAGAGGAATCAGATACATTTATAGATGGCAGAAGATTAAGCCATTTTGAAATGTACATGGATTCTATGGAATCTATGGGATCTAATACAAGCTATATTAAGGATTTTTTGACTAATGTTAAAAAATCAAATGATATATTCCAAAGTATTGAAAATTTAGATATAGATATTAGGATTAAAGAGTTTCTAAAGTTCACCTTCCAAATAATTGAAACAAAAGAGCCTCACAAAATAGCAGCTGCCTTTACTTTTGGAAGAGAAGACTTGATCCCTCATATGTTCTCATCTATATTAAAGGAAATTCAAATAAACTTCCCCGAATCTGATTTAGCGAAGTTTATTTACTATTTCCAAAGACATATAGGATTGGATGGTGATGAACATGGACCATTGGCATTGAAAATGATTGAAGAGTTAGCACAAGATGATGCTCAAAAATGGGAAGAAATCCAAATAGTTTCAAAACAAGCACTTAAAAAAAGACTTGATCTTTGGGATTCAATTAATGATAGCATATCATAGATAAATATCATTAGATTAAGCAATCATAATAGTTAAAGTTATTGACTTTTATGATTGCTTACAATAATTAGAGGGTGTAAACGGAACTCTGTAGGGTGTAAATTGAACTGTCGTCAATAAATAAATACTTATTTTTAGACACAGTTCGGTTTACACCCTCGCATTTCTACTTTGAGCCAATAGGTGCTTACTGGAATATCTAAGTTAAACTTCCATTTACATCTGTTTTTGAATCATTGGTGTGTTTTGATATTATTTTTCGGTTGCAGAAGCAATTGGTTGCTAGTAAAATAAATTTTGTTCATCTACCACTTCTTATTCGAACTGTTTTTATTTTTGAAAACAACATTGCAATTGTCTTGTTCATTATAAGATTTTTTTAGTTGACAGATTTAAAGAAAGTAAATAAAATATTATAATTATGATCACCGTTCAACCTAGCGCCAAGTGTTGCACTTTTACTACTATACAAGAGGGTAATAGTAATTATATTAAAAATATATTTTAGTTTTAATTAACTTAGTGAAAAATAAATAGAACTTCTTCAGATAATAATTTTATGGATTTTAGTGTTTTCTTACAACCAGACGCATTAATTGCTTTATTAACTTTAACAATGCTAGAAATTGTTTTAGGTATAGATAATATTGTTTTCATTTCTATTTTAGCAGGAAAACTACCTGCACATCAACAAAAGAAAGCTCAGCAATTAGGTCTGTTTTTAGCTATGTTTACACGTGTGTTGCTTTTGTTTTCATTAAGTTGGGTAATGGGTTTAACGTCTCCACTATTTAATATAGGGGAATTCATCGGAGTTAATGATTTAGAGTGGATGGATAAATTAGCTATTTCTGGTCGTGATCTGATTTTACTTATTGGAGGCTTGTTTTTAATTTATAAATCTACTGTAGAAATCCATCACAAGATTGAAGGTGTGGTTGAAGAAGAAGGAAAAGTTAAAGTTCATTCTTTTGTAAGTACAATTATTCAAATTTTAATATTAGACATTGTATTTTCTTTAGATTCTGTAATCACTGCTGTTGGAATGGCTGACCAAATAGAAGTTATGATTGCAGCAGTTATAATCGCAGTTGGTGTAATGATGATTTCGGCCTCTACTGTATCAAAATTTGTAAACGAACATCCTACAGTGAAGATGCTAGCATTATCTTTTTTATTGCTTATAGGAGTTTCTTTATTAGCAGAAGGTTTCGATCAACATATATCTAAAGGTTACATATATTTTGCAATGGGTTTTTCTGTAATGGTGGAGTTTTTAAACCTTAAAATGAAAAAGAAAAACAGCAATCTTGGTGTTATAAGAAATATTGTAGGCGAATCAGAAAAGCAGAATGAAAATTTGTAATTAATCAGCAAGGATTTAAATTATACGATCTCAATTTTGTAAGGATAGAGTGAATTAGTATATTTTTTATTAATTATTTTCCAATGATAATTTTATGTTACCTGCTGTTAATGGAAAATTCAAATGCCTCAAAATGGTAATTTGGAATGCAGAATATTTAACAATACCATGTTCAGAACAATCGAGCTACTGACTTGAGGCTCTATATTATAGCTGTAGATTTCAAATTCTGCAAAGCAGAAGATATAGTTCAACAAAAAATAAATTAATTAACTATTTTTGAAAGTGAATTCTATTTCTGATATACTTATTTTAAGTAAATCTTCGACTAAATATACGGTTACTTCATATAACTCGTTAGTATTTATAAATTCCTGTTTTTTATCATTAATTTTCGAAGATTCAAGGTTTTATAAAACGGAGCGTAAACCCCACAGGTCTTTAGCCTGTGGAATGTAAGCGACTAACCCTGATTGAGAATATACTCACGAATAGTATCAGGAGATGCTTCACCTATTGAACAAACAAAATAACTATCAGACCAGAAAGTATGTTCTTTCCAAAAATGTTTAAATAAGAATGACCTGTGTGGTGAACGCCAAATGTAATAAGTAGATTCTTGTTTTAACTTGCGAACAATAGAAGTAATTGAAACACGAGGGATA
>PJUJ01000557.1_pt1 | contig 15161 bp, 10 predicted proteins | sample 1512321 | NCBI WGS metagenome assembly PJUJ01 (sample SAMN08177669, study PRJNA422409) | Feces metagenome, whole genome shotgun sequencing project. | isolation source: Chicken feces enriched on filter paper: beechwood xylan treatment | host: Gallus gallus | place: USA: Madison | collected 2015-01-15 | reverse complement strand
ACTATGTATTTATTATTGCCAATTATGCTGCACTCTTTATTGCCAAAAACGCTGCACCATTCTTGCCATTTTTGCTGCACTCATAATTACCAAAAATTGTGTATTCTGAATTACCGATTACATAAGGCCATTTTTTGGAATATTATAATAAGATTTGCTGTCTTCCAATCCTATTAAGGTAGCCGCAATTCTTATGTCAAAAATATCTAACGTCGCACTATAACTACATGAATCTAATATTAATTTAGTGACTTCTTTATTTTTAAAAATCTTATTTTTTGTTTCAAGTATTAATTCTTCATTGCACCAAATATTTAAATAAAACAATTTCTGAAATGACTCATAATTATTTATCGAATCAATGTTTATCCATTTTTTCGATCTAAATGAGAAATATGTAATTTCGTTAATGCTTTGTTCATTGAAAATTATAGCCTCTTCTGGAAATGTGCTTTCTAAATATTCTTTTGAAATGAATAAATTATCAGCAAAACACAAAACATGTTCTTTTATTAAATCGTCTATTGACCAACTGATTTTACCTTTTTTAGAAATTTTAAACATCTTTCTTAATTTTATCGATTCTATAAAATGTACTTTTACTTATTCCAGCCTTTTTACACGCTTGGTCAATCGGCATATCAACATTATCATATAAATGTTTTGCATAATTATATTTGTCAAGAGAATCCTTTTTAGCCCCCTTCGGTCTACCCAAATTCTTTTTTCTCAATTTAGCACTCAATAATCCTGATTTAGTTCTTTCGATTATTAAGTTCCTTTCAAATTCTGCAACAGCTCCAAAAATTTGAATAATGAACTTACCATTAGCTGACGTGGTATCAAAGGCAGGTTCAGTAAGACTTTTGAATTTAATTCCCTTCCTATTTAATTCATCAATTAAATCAATCATGTTTTTTAATGATCTAAAAATTCTATCAGATTTAGAAACAATAAGAATATCATCCCTCCTAACAAAAGATAATAATTCTTTGAGTCCTTTTCTATCTTCTCTTACACCACTAGCAATATCGGTGAATACCTTCTCACATCCTTCCCTTTCCAATAAATCTATTTGATTTTGTAGATTTTGATCACTTGTTGAAACACGTGCGTAGCCAACAGTCATAGCTCATAATTTAGTTTTATTAAACCCTTTTTGGTAGGACTCTTTTATAAAACGGAAAATGGTACTACATTGTTTTATTTATTTTTAGTTTTCAACTCTCCCGTAAAACGACCGTTTTATAGAACCATTTTAATCCTTATATTTACCTCGAAAAACAAATAAGAGTAATTCAAGGGTCTCGTTTTAGAAAACTGGTAATTTTTTATGGACACGAGAGGGTGATTGAATGCTCACGTAAGAAATTGCGTGGGCTTCACTCGTTCGTGTCCAAGGTATACCAGTGCCTCTAAAACGGCTTGTGATAGTCCACGTATTTATATGAAAAATAATTTCAGCTTAACCGAAGTTTTAGAAGAAGCCTCTACCCTTTCAAATTTAGAATCAAAAATTATTTATGTTGATGTCAACACTATAAATAAATTAAAAAGTGTTTGCGTAGACTTTCCAGATTATAATATTTCTCATACAAAATTAGCAAACGCTATTTTAAAACAATGGCTTGAAGAGAATAGGGATAACTTGATGGATAATTTAATGAGTAAAATTAGAGGGCGATATTAACATCAATAAATCTTTCTATGTACTTCTGTGCAATTTTTTCAGGTATAGTTAGGCAGTAAATGGAAGATATTCTAATCATAATCATCTATTATAAATAATTACTTAAGCTACATTTAGGTCGTCAATTAATTGAATCAATCGACAGGTAATATTTCCTTCCGGAAAAACGCCAAAAATGCCCGAATCACTATAATCTGTAAACGGTGATTGTGTAAGCATATTCTTATCTAATACCCCATTAACAGTAAAATAATCAATTACCTTTTGCACGAATAGAATTTGATTCGCAGTAAGATTATTATCTTTAATAAATTGGGAGAATTGGTTCTCGGCAGCCAATCGGTCTAATCCTAATATTTTACGCACGAGCACATCCAATGAATTCACATTATATTCCTCTTCTATTTTCTTAATCTCAAAATGCTCATTTATCATAAAAGCTTCTAACATTTGAAGCTCTGATGCTGTTACTGGAATATGTCTATACAATTTATCGATTACCAGATAATTCTTATTTTTCCGAATAAAATTTTCGACACGATCCTTATAGCTTTGTAAAGATGTATAGTTGTCTAATAAATTAACTTCTTGTATTAAAGAAATATCCAATTCATCTTCAAAATAAGTATAAACAGGTTTTTCATTATCATCTTCCTTCAAGAATTGGATCAATTCGCGTAAATCTTTCCGTAGAATTTCAATACGATCAAGATTAATTGTACTCCAATACTGATCTGTCGTGATATTACGGATGATATCGGCCTTACTTCTAACAGCAGGAATATTAAGCTTCATAGTCAATGAAAGCCCTATTTTATATATATTATTAATGATATTTCTTTGGTTAGGAGTACCATTCAACAAGGATAGTGCTAAATGATAAATTATTAAATCAAACTTCTTTGCATACTCATCCTTATCATCTGCAAAAGAAATCAGATGAGATAATGATTCTTGAATCTCTAATAAAGAAGAATTATTCAATGCTATCCAAGCGTCCCTATTCTTATATTTCTTTACTACTTCCCAGTGCTGACGTACTTCAAACCTTCTTTCATCTAAAGCCATTACTTTTTGATGTAATTGACGGATATAATCTTCCGCAAATAAGTGCTCTTCTTCAATACGATCAACTTTATGCTGAATAGTATATACGACTTCAACTTGTGCTTCGAACAACCTTTGCATCAAAGATTTACCTACGGATGCAGTAATCCCTTCCGGATTTTCACCGAAAAAAGTGAAATTACCACAGATATCAAATATCAAGAAATGTTCCTTATCCTTCCCTGTTCCAAATATATTTTTACACAAGCGAGTACCTCTTCCTATCATTTGCCAAAACTTAGCATATGATTTTACTTCTTTAAAAAAAACCAAATTAAGTACTCGTGGCGCATCTACTCCAGTATCCATCATATCGACAGAGACAGCAATCTGTGGATCTTTTTCTTCTCCTTTGTCATAGCAGAAACGCTCTAATAAGTCTTGTGCTTTATCTGTATAATTATCGATAACTTGCAAAAACGTACCGCTATATTCAGGATAATTTTTATTAAATCGTTCTTCTATAAATTTTGCATGACGGTGGTTTTTAGCAAAAATTATAGTCTTACCCAGTTTATCTCCCGATTCCACTTTAAGACCATAAGCAAATAGGTGATGAAGAACTTTATCTACCGTATCTGCATTAAACAGTATACTATTAACTTTACTCTTAGAAATGTCTAAATCATCATCTGGTTCATCACTTGCCGAAATACCAAATACCTCTTCATAGTGCCTCTTATCTTTCTCTGATAATTCTTTATATTTTACACCTTCTCTAGGATATTTGACGGGTACATCATATGATTTTGGTGCAACCAAATATCCAGCTTTTACTGCTTCATTCAGCTCATAAGAAAACGTAGGGTTGTCATCTTCGATTTCGAATAACTGATAGGTATTTTTGTCAATATCTTTCTTAGGTGTAGCCGTAAGACCTATTAATAAACTATCGAAATAGTCAAAAATAGCTTGATACTTTTGATATACAGAACGATGGGCTTCATCAATGATAATCACATCAAAATAGCCTACGCCAAATAGCTTATCACCACTAGATGTCATTTTATCGATACGATTCAACATAGTAGGATAAGTAGAGAATACAATCCTAGCTTCTGTATCATCCTTTTCTTTGGTCAAGTCGATAGCTGACAAATTTGGCAAATGCTCTTTAAAAGCATTTTTAGCTTGAGTTACCAAAGCATTTCTGTCGGCTAAAAAAAGAATGCGCTTTGCCCAATTACATTTAGTAAACATATCGATCATAGCAGCCGCCGTACGTGTCTTACCGCTTCCTGTAGCCATGACTAGCAAGGCTTTACGATGACGCCCTTTTAATTTTTCTTGATGTACAGTAACCATTTCTTCGGCTATACGTTGTATAGCTTGGAGCTGATAAGGGCGTCCAGCAATACCTTGATTAACTTCAAAGTGGTGTAAATTTTTACGTTCCTTACGGCGACGCATAGCTATTTGTAACTCTTCTTTGGTATAAAATCCTGAAACCCTACGAGCGGGATAAAATAAGTCATCCCACAAAAAGGTACTAAATCCATTACTATAATAAATAAGTGGTCGTTGCCCATATTGAGCTTCTAAACAATCGGCATACAATACGGCTTGATGCTTACCTTTACTAGCATCATAAAGTGTTTTTTTTGCTTCTACAACAGCCAATGGCAAACCATTATCATCCCACAAGATGTAATCTACATAGCCTATGCCTGTTTTATTAGTAGATAGTGGCATGCCAGTTACTTCAAATTCAATATCTACGCCTTCTACAAAATTGTGCCAGCCTGATTCTTTCAACAACAAATCGATGAGCTGCTTGCGTGTCTCACTTTCAGATGTCAATGCAGGTACTGGCTCTATACTGCCATATTCCTCTATACGATTTTCCTTACGTTCTGCAATTAAGCGTGATTGAGCCTCTATTTGAGCACGTAGCTGTGCATTCTCCTCAGATAACTTTTGCTGTGCTTTAAATGCTTTTTCTGCCGCTATACGCTTGACCTCATTTTCTTCCATGAGCACAGCGATCTGCTTAGCACTCTTATCTTTTTCATCACCATAAGGGATTACTTTTTCATCAAAAGCTGGAATATCTGGATTGTAAGCACTATAGAGTTTACTCAACCAAGACAAAAAACGAAAGGTATTTTTCAAAGACTGCAATGCTTCGAGCGCACGCACCTTTTTACCATGTGCTGATTCATTACCAAATCGACGTACTATATCAATCTCTGTAAACATCGAAGGACTTAGTATCGCACGAAATGAATCATTAAAAAGTAACGATGACAACTTGGTATCATACGGTAAGGTTAGATCTTCATCATGTTCGTACAACCAAAATAGTGTCTTTTCCAACACAACGCGACATAATACAGCGGCATATCGTGGTGCTGTAAATGTATATTTTTCAGCTTCCACCATTTCACGGTATAGCAGTGGAAATTCTACTTGTAAAAATGAAAAATTACTCTGCATAATGGTTGTGGTTCTACTGCTCTAAAATAGTTATTTTTAACTGAATTTAAAATGTTGTACTTCTGCTAAAAACACAAATCAATACATTCAATTGTAATGGTAAGAAAATCAACTCATGTAACTTAAAATCAAACACTTATTGATTAAAAAAACTAACACCATAAATAAAACACATGGTTTTAATTTTATCACATTCCTTTCGTCAATTTAAGAAGTTCTAAAACATCCTTTATCGCGAGACTTTCTATTTTTTCTACTGCTTTATTTTTATAATTGTCTTCATTTCTTCTACGCAACGGATCTTTATGTATTTCTTCTAAAGCGACTTTCATATAATGTACATATTCTCCCTTATCTTCCGAAGAATCCTTTTTCAATTGCTCCGAGAAACCAACAATAGATTTTGCTAGCACCATTTTATAGGCATAATCTTCGATAATAGTCTTCTGCTTGACATATTGATTGGCACAGAATACCGCTGCAATAATGGGTAAAGGGATAATCGCTATTCTGCCGATAATTAAATGTAGATCATTAGTTTTCTCCCAGGCTATCCATACACCTAATCCTATTGCAATACATATACAAGCAGCTGCTCCAAGTATCCAAGAAATTGTAAATTTCCAACCTTTTGCTTCTCTATGCTGACTGTCAAAAGAAGCGCTTAATCCCTTAGCGGTAGAATAGTTCAAAGCTGTTTTTGCATCTTCTATCAATTTGTCCGCTTCTGCTATGATTTTCACTCGTTCGGATTCATAATCAGCAAGCTTACCTGTATTTACCTCAGTAAGTTGCTCCAATTCAGCTAAACGTTTTTCCCGATCCTGAACCTTTAAAGCGAAACTGTCAATCAACTTTTCGTTCGCTTTGACTGCTGTTAGGCTTGATGTTACTTCAATTAATTTTTCTTTTGCTTCCACTAAGATTTCTTCCAATTCTTCATTTACTCCTTTTAATATTTCAGCATTGCCTTGTATTTCTTTATTCTTAGTTTCAACTTCATCTATTGTAGTTTGTAGTTCAGTGAATTTTTTATCAAATTCATCAATTTTTAAATCTACAGTACTTTTTGATTCTGAAATTTCACTTTCTATTTGCTTTACCTTGTCTATCGTTTGGCTAAACTCATCACGTTGTTCCAATAGGCTTTTATTCACTTCTTGAAACAACTCCCAACGTTCTTTACTTCGATCGACTTGATATATGCGCAGCTGAACCTTCAATTGATCTATATATGCAGCTAGATTTACTGGATCATTCAAATAGGCATTTATGCTAGAAAGTATACTTATAATATTGCTACGTTCTGAATGAGTAGATAGCTTGATGAATTGAGCATGTGCTTTAATTAGATAGGATATATCATTTAGTAACGAATCTAAACCTAGATAAATGCCCTTACCAGTGTATTCACTTTCAGGCCCGTACTTAGATTCATAGACTGATTTATCAATTGTTTTTTGATTTTCTCGGATTTGATCTCTCAGATCTTTAATTTGGTTTATGGTATTGGTTGCCATAGTAGATTGGTTATTATTGGTTAATATTATCGAGAGGTAGTAGTTTTATCCACCTCTCGACGATGGAATATTATATATATTCTAAAAGGAAATTTAGTTCTTAAAGCTCTGCTGCAATAAACTATTAAATAGAGCCTTACTTTGATCTAAGCTTTCTTGAGTCAACTGCTTTTGTCTTTCTATCGCCTTTACACGTTCTGCAAATTGATTTTGAAGTTCGATTGGTGGAAGTTTAAACCTTAAGCTTCGAATAATAGACAAATTTAAACCTGTCATTATTGCTCCTTTACCATTTTGCCTAATTTGCGATAAGACATTTTTATCAGAATACAATGTGTAGGCTATAAATTCTGGATTAACAATTTTTTGATTTAAAGTTATAGCGGCTAAATGTTTAGTATTAATAGCAATACCAATATTTTCAGGTACTACTGCAACCCTACCAATAGTACCCATAATTGTAATTATAATATCACTTGGATATACTCTATATCTCTGTAGTTTACTATACTTCTCCTCAGTAATAAAACGTCTCTGATTCCACTCAAATTTATTATTAACGGCGTTGTCTATACCTAATACAGCAATACCATTATCGACAAATTCACTGTGTAATAAATCACTACCAAATGGGCCAGTTCTCATTGATCCTTTAGCTTTTAAAGCTATGTCTTCAATTTTAGTCTCTTCCCAGAATATGTAATTAGGGCTATTTGAACCAAACATATCCAAAAATAAAGATTGGGTCAAAGCATCATATTGAGCGATGATTTTTTCATTATAATGAATAATCTCCTGCGCCTTGTCTAATTTTTGGGCAATAGCTTTCTGTTCAGAAAGTGAAGGAAGCGGAATTTCTATTTTTTGCAAATAATCCTTTGAAATATGCTTCAATCCAGCTCCTTTAAATCCATTCTCTAATAGATGAATATTTCCACTTAAATAATAAAAAACATATTTTGTAAATACTTTTTTAAGATCATATGCTTGAGTAACAAAACAATCAGTTGAAACAGCAAAAGGTACACTGCAAATGTGAATACTAGCCATCCCACCTGTACCAAAAATCAAACTTTCTCTATCAAATTGAAAATTATCTATCGATTTTGTTAGAGTATTACTCGATGTATAAAAGGGATACTTTCCTTCTCCTAATAAAAGTCCACCACCAGCTTTGATTGTAGATTTCTTTTCAAAAAGAAATAAATCCTTAAACAACACTTTTTCCATTATCCCAATAATTTTTCTAGATCAATAATGGCTGCTTGACGCTTGACATCCAAATCCTTGATCACTGCTATAATTTCCTTTGGTGAATCATATTTTACTTCTTCGTAGACCACCTCCTTATATCGATTTATACTTAGATCATAGGCATTGGCTAGAATGTCAGCTTTAGGTACCAAGAAAGACTGTTTTGTGCGATCAATAAATTCTGTTATATACTTTTCTATTTCTTCAGCATTTACTTTATCCCAATCCAACAGTATAGCTGGAATATCACATTTACCAACAACTTCCTCAAGGACATCCCCAGGTGCTGTAAACATCTTTGAAGCAGCTTCTTCCGAAATCAATGCATTACGCTTATCATCTAAGCTGTATCCATCGGCCTTCATATCATAAAACCATACCTTATCAGTACCACCTGAATTAGTTTTTGTAAAAATTAGTATCGCTGTACTCACGCCAGCGTAAGGCTTGAATACACCACTCGGCATGGATATCACACCTTGCAATTGTTGATTTTCAACCAATTCTTTACGAATATTCTTGTGCGCTGTAGAACTGCCAAATAATACGCCATCGGGGACAATCACTGCTGCACGACCTCCCAATTTCAGCATACGAAGGATAAGCGACAAGAACAATAACTCAGTTTTCTTCGTTTTGGTAGTCTGTAAAAGACTCTTTTCGACCTCATCATAGTCCAACGCTCCTTTGAATGGAGGATTGGCCAATATCAATGAATATTGATTCGTAATCTCATTACTTTCTGCCAATGCACTACCGTCTATCGCTACAGGATTATCAATACCATGTAATTGTAGGTTCATAGTCGCTATACGCATCATTGAAGGGTCGATCTCGATACCATTAAACATCTTGGTATTATAGTGATCACGAAACGTCTTATCTAAGAACCAATCGTTGTGTACCTCATGGATATATTGACTTGCATTGACTAAGAAACCTGCTGTTCCCATGGCTGGATCACAAATCGTGTCCTCCTTTGTAGGTTTCATCAGTTCTACCATCATACGTATGATATGACGAGGTGTACGAAATTGTCCGTTGGTGCCTGCTTCAGCAATCTTACCAAGCATATACTCGTACAAATCACCTTTTGTATCACGATTGTCTAATGGCAACTTGTCAATTTGCTGTACCACCTTATCCAATAATTTGGGTGTCGGAATCATGAATGTAGCACCTTTCATATACTCCGAAAACTTTCCACCATCGGCACCTATCGTTTTCATAAAATCGAAAGCCGTGATATTATCCAATTCTGCTTTTGGACGCGTGAAGATAAGGAACATCTCTTCAGGATCTTTATCTTTGAAATAATTCCATCGCAAAGGTGCTTGATCTTCGCTATAGATGTCCTTCTTTGTTGAAATGCCCAATATAGTCTTTTCTTTCTCTATTAGATTTTGTTTATCATCCAATTGCTTCAAGAAAATAAGATAGGTAAACTGTTCTATTACCGTCAAAGGGTTTGAAATACCTCCCGTCCAGAAGTCATTCCATATTTTATCTATTTGAGATTTTAATTCTCCAGTTATCATATTCTTTAAACTAAAATGTTACTATCTATTTGATTATACAACAAAGTTAAACATTACCTATGCACCACATCTGCATTAATTATATTTTCTTGAATTTATTAACAAAAAAAAGGTATCTACCTTGGGTTCTAATTTCTGTGTTTTTAGTAAATTCTAAAATTTCAATTTCTTCACCAACTTGTGCTATTGACGGAATAGATGAATATTTTAATTTATATTGACCAACAAAATAATTTCTATTTTCATCCTGTTCAATTACCCCTCTAAATCCACCTATCTCATTTAATTCCTTTTTCTTCCAACGGGCTTGATTTACTTCAATATACTGGTTGTCATTTATTAATACGCCAAAATAGGTTAAGATTTCTAATAATCCATATACAATACTTTTATATAAATAACCTGAAATATATAAACGAGAATAATCATGTACTTTATATTTTAAAGCCCCTTCATTATGTGATCCATCTTGCACCATATTCAATACTCTATATAATGTTTCACATATAGTAGGATGAATAAAATCAGGCACTAAAAATTCATAATCTTCATGTAAACCTGAAATAAACCTAGATGTACCATTAATCCAACCTGCTTCTTTCGTAAAACCTTCAGGGATAATATGTACGTCAGAAAGCGCCTTAAATAAACTCTCTATAATCATACGAATTTGGGTATGATCTTGATGAATATCAATGTTTTTCAAAATCTCTAAAAGAGGAGTATGATGCTTTTCTAGCGCATCTATACCTTGCATAGCTTTAAATAGAGAAGTGTGATGATAATATACAGATGTTTCTTTAATATGATCAATTTCTAATTGTATATCATTAATCAACGCTTCTTCATCTACCGATTTTAAGTAAAATACCTTGTCCTTATGACCAAATTTTATTTTGGTTTGAAAAGATTCGATTTCTCCTTTAAACTCATCATTTTTATTTCTACTAGCTCCCGTAAATACAAACCACGGAATCAGTCTAGTCTTAGCTAAAGTATTTATTTCATTAAGCGAATATCGCATTCCGTTATTGGTTAATAAATTTTCAGACTCGTTCTTAAAGCCAGTTGCATCTAATATAACTGCATCTATTTCGTGATATTTATCCTCTTTTAATAGACGCATTCCTTCTTCGTGGTATTGACAAGGAATGATGTCGATACCTGTTGATCTCGAATATTTGATAAAAGATATAATAGCGTCATCATTTATCTGATCATCTATCATCAATACCTTATAATTCATCATTACTTTCTAATTTAAAATGTAATTCAATCTTAAATACATAATCATATTTGTCTTGAGGTTCATAGGTGTAAATATTAACTTTACCACCATTGCGTTCCATACATTGTTTTATCAAATACCCACCTTTACCAGAATTGCCCGTTTTCCCTTGTCTTCCGCCATTTGCAAAATAATCATCTGGAGTAACAGCTATATAATTTCCATTATTAAAGATTAAGATTTTTAAATACTCATCCTCTTGACTCATATCAATTTCGAAACGCTGGTCTTGTAGTGGAACATTGTAAAAACCATGTCGCTTAATATTCTCAAAAATATTATTGAATATTTTGTTGAAATCAGATTTATTAAATGAGATTTCAGTAGTGGTATTTGGATACTTTTCAAGTGCAATTATTTGATTAACGCTTATAAACTCTTGATTAAAAGTTATTTTACGCAATTCATCATAAGCGTCAAATTTCTCTTTTATACCAACTTTATCTGCCTCTTCAAATAAATTGCTAATTTTGACTGTCAAGTTTTGCACTTGGCGCAATAATAATTCAGCATAATCTTCTAAGGATATCTTATCTTCTTGATCAATAATAATATTTTTTACGATATCATTACGACTAATTAAATTAGCGAGTAAACTTATATTATTTTTTAAGCCCAATAATTCACTATTGCGTAAATCATGTAGATGCCATTGAATTTCATTTGTTCTATCCTTAACTAATGAATCAATAGTATCCTGTAAATTAGCTTGAACTATTTTGTCTTTGTCCGCTTGTACTTTCGCAGCTAAGTATAAAGACTGTTGTTGTTCAAATATACTAGGAAGTTGTATTACAATTTGAAGCAAATTCTTAGCAGTAATACTAGGCATAACAGATCCAGTAGTAAATGCTTCTAACTGTTTTTTTACAAATTCAGAACCCAACTGCCACACCAAATAATTAATATCTATATATTCAGGAACTTTAAATGCTAGTATATCTAATGATAAATAAACAGGATGAGATTCTGAAGCCTCAATAAAAGATGGTTTTAAATTGTTAAAGCGTTTACTCAATAAAATAACGTTAGAGGTAATCTTTTGCCATGGCTTATCTAAAACTTCTTCATGCAATAAAGAGATATCAATTATTGGAAGGAAAATATCATTCGATAAATTCTTGACACGAATCACTTTGCCATTATCACCAATCAATGCCTTTGAAGATTTAATACCTTGCAATATATCTTCTAGTTTCACTAGAGAACTATTTGGATCTAAATCAAGAGATTTTGATAAGATTTCAGGATTAAACGCATATCGTTGATAAGTCAAATAATACTCATTTTCACAAATTTCATTATTTGATATTTTAATACAGAAATCGGTAATAGCGGTTCTTTCTCTATAACATGATATGATTTTATTAATATTTTCTTCCGATAAAGAATTGATTTTTTTGCCCTTTAGAAATTCTTTTGAAGCATCAATAAATAGGATTTCTTTTTGATAGGATTTCTTCAACACAATTATGGAAGTAGCAATATTAGTATATTCAAAAAAGCCAGTTGGTAAATGAATAACAGCTGCAAAAGCTCCTTGATCAACCAAATATTGATTTACTTTAGAACCCAATAACTTACTGTTACTCACCAAGACAGCTAAACTCCCTCCAGGTTTTAAACACTCATAGCCCCTTAGTAATACAAATTCCTCAGCGGTATCACTATATTTTTTATATAAACTATCTGAATGAATTTTCAAATTTAAAGGAGGTACTGATAGCACAACATCGAATTCTTCTCTATCAAACTCCCTACTAAAAAAAGCATCCTCTAGCTTAAATCGACTAATATCTTTGTTATGTGCTAACAAACGCATTACTCCTAAAGCCCACGTACGTGGATTAATTTCTTGACCATAATAGGAATTACTTACGGTTAAATTTATTCCAAATGCTGCGACTCCTGCAAAGGGATTATAGACACTACAATTTTCCTTTAAATCTACTAATCTATTCATCAAATTAATGGTAGATTCAGGTGTCATAATACCACTATAACGTGAATATATATAGGGACTAATTTCATGGATAACCTTTTCAAAAAAATCACCAAAGTTAAACCCTTCTTGATCCTTAAAAGTATAAAAGCTCAAATGACTTACAATAGATTGAGCATTAATTAGATTTATAGCCTTTAAATCGGAAGCATAAATATTTAAAAGTTCCTCAAAAAATATCCTATGGTGTTCATCTAAATGATTTATCTTGATCTTTAACTCTTCAATAAATTGATCAGAACTTGTACTAGAATGAACTAATTGGTAACGATAAAGAATAATTATAAACAACAGTACATCATATCTTTCACTTGGAATATGATGATTAAAAAGATTTAATGACTTTCCTATAACCTCTGTTCTAAAATCAAATAGCATAAAAACAAAATTTAAATTCAACACTACAAAACTACACCCCATCAACGCACCCAATCTGCACTAATAAATCGCCTGCATCTTTTTTATTTCTGAGCTTATGGCTTCCCTTAAAGTAATAGGCTCTAGAATTTCTACATCAGATCCATAAGAAAGTAATAAACTGATAAGTTCCCTATTTACTTTAAGCTCTAAATGAATAAGACCACCCTTCATACGTTGTGAGCCATGTATAGGCTTAGATATTACATAGGGTAATCTACTTGTATTAAATCTTAATACGATCCCTTCTACTTCTTGATCTTCTAGATTGGTTACACCAATTATATCTTCAAAATAGGATTCAAAGTCAATTGTACAATCTCGGTATATAATCTCATTTGCTTCACTAACTTGTGATATGCGATCCAAGGCCATATTTTGTAGACGTTCTAAACCTTCATTCCAACCGTAAAAAAACCAGCGGTTATTATACTGCTTCAAATAATAGGGATGTATAATTTGAAGCTCAGCTTCTGCTTGTCTATAGCCCTGATAACTAACTTGAAGTACTTGCTTATGTATAATAAATTGGTATAACAGCTCTAGAAATTCCAATCCCTTCAAAAACTCATTCTCTTCGAAGGATATAGCTGCTACCTCTTGATTGTCGAGTTTCAAACCAGAACTTAATTTAGCCTGAACACTATTTAGCCATTCCAGTTGAGGCATCCCTTTCACACGGCTCAAAGTATCTAATGCCATTCGAACTTGCTCTTGTTCTGAAGCATTTAAAGGTTGTTTCAATATAGAAAAGTCTATTGGACCATAACGGTAATAAACGCGTCTACCTTCCTTTACCGATACTATAGGAGCACTATAACCAGCTTCAGATCTCATAAAGGTAATGTCATCCAACAACTGTCTTCTCGAAACTTTTGTGTCTACTCCTATATATTCACTTAGTTCATCTGAACAAAATTCAATTAAATCATCTATAAAAAATTTCTTCCATTTATTAGAGAAACACTTATCTAGGGATTTATAACGAATTAAAGCATGCTTATTTGTAGCCATTAGTGATCTAGGTTAATAATATATATAAACAAATTTAACAATAATTAATGCAGCTAACGTGCATTAATTGTGTTTTAAAAATAAGGAGGGAGTAATAGTTTGTTTTATTAACATCATAAATTCTAAAAGTCATTATTTGTTTTGGACAAAACTGTATTTTTAGATCAAATTTGAATACCTGAAGTAATCAGATGTCTTGGCGACATATTGATTATCTGGCAACCGCTTGAGCGTAGGCTTCTCTTTGTCGAAGAATAATTCTTTACGACTAAAGGTTTTACGTTGGAAGTTTTTATCATGATGAGAATTAAGCTTATCCCAAATAGCACTATTTAAAGAAAATAAGCTTGTAAATTTTTCATTACGCAAAGGGCCATAAACGCGTAGATAAGCTATTCTTACTCCACCCTCAACAGAAGGTTTGTCTTTTGGTTTAGCAGGTCTAGCAGCTAATAGAGCAATGTTATTATGATTGGCCCATTGTTCAATCATATCTACAAAAGTAGGTTCATACCTATTACTACGTTTTACCCATTGCTTCATATTATCGGATTTAACAGAAAGTGGTACACCACCAAAATATGCTAGTGCATTATTAAGTGCTTTTACTACTTGAGGTAAACTAGCATTAGGTAGTGCTTCAACATAACTATATCCACTATACGGAAGAACGGCTACAAAAACAGGACATTCAATAAGTTCTCCCGTGCTTGTGTCGACATAGTGAAGTTTATCTCCTGCAAAATCAATTTCTAAAAGTCTGCCTGGCTCATGATCAAAATGCATTGTAGAATTACCTTTACGCAAATGATCCTGTAAAAGTTCACAGAATCTAGAATAACCAAAACCATCCGGGTATTCAGAAATATATTCTTGCCACAACAATTGACGAGTT
>PJUJ01000548.1_pt1 | contig 15395 bp, 10 predicted proteins | sample 1512321 | NCBI WGS metagenome assembly PJUJ01 (sample SAMN08177669, study PRJNA422409) | Feces metagenome, whole genome shotgun sequencing project. | isolation source: Chicken feces enriched on filter paper: beechwood xylan treatment | host: Gallus gallus | place: USA: Madison | collected 2015-01-15 | reverse complement strand
TTCCAATCAGCCTTGTATTCAAGCAACCTCACGAAAGTTCCCCAACTTGCATCAGAAATATGTTTTGAAAGTGTATGGTTTTTGACCATACCTTTCACATTCAAATCTTCTAATGCAATTATATCGTAGTTAGAAACTAATTGGTGGGATACCTTATGTAAGGTATCCATTCGTGAGTTGGTTATCTTCTCGTGAAGTCTTGCTGTTTTTCGTCTTTGTCTTTCAAACGAATTACTGCCTTTTGTCTTACGAGAAAGATGTTTTTGTGCTTTCGCTAATTCTTCCTGACTTGTCCCCTTGTAGAACTAAGAAAATATATTCATTTGATAATCAGTTTTTTATTTAATAAAAAATCGTAATTTGTCGCACTAAGGGTGTTCTATGTTGCGAATTCGTACAATAAAAACAGGTTCTGGAGCAAGAGCTGTTCAGGTGATTTATTATTTAAACCGCAAAAGGGTTATTTATAAACATATTGGTTCTGCTAAGACCGATTCCGAACTGGAAACCATGCTGGTGGTAGCACAAGATTTCATTGACAATTACGCACCAACACTACCTTTTGAAATAGAAATAAAATTTGACAACCTACTTTACCTTGATAAAGCCGATTTCTTAGGAGTCTACTATACCTATTTGTATGAGATTCTCTCAGCAATTATTAAAAAAGTGGGATTAGCGGGGATAAATAAACAATTTCTTTTAGATCTGGTCATTATGCGCATACTGGATTCTTCCTCAAAATTACGTTCTATAGAATTACTTGAAACCTGTTTTGGTATCAAGCATAGCCGGAAATCTTTCTACAAATCAGCCCGAAATTGGTTAAGCTTAAAGGAAGAGGTCGAACAAATCGTAATTAAATTTCTCAAGGAGACTTTTTGTCAAAAACAAACTAATTGAAATCTTCGACTTTCGCTTCCAAATTTTAGAGAAACTATTCAACGAGAGCCCTAAAGAATAAAATACTATGTTATATAAGAACCTTATTTTAAAGTGTGATTTATTATAAGCGACTAAATTCATAATAAAGACGTTTTCGAAACACAATTAATATTAAATGGAATTAGCAAGTTTCCCTTATATTATTATTTCGCAAAACTATAAGCATATGGACTGACAGCGACTTTTGACTAATAAAAGATTATTGAAAAGTTTAATCACCCTGTAAAGCATTTTGGCGACAAGCAAGCTCGATGGTAAGTTAGAGATTGAAAGATCTACCATAGGTGTTGCAGACTCGCAATCGCGCGAAAGAAGATAATTTCTTAACCCCACAGCAACCGAAAGAACCTTAAGTATATTTACTGACCAGAAGATCCATAGAAAAATTTTTCTTAATCGAAAGCACACCCTTTAGGTGATAATTGAAAATTTTTATGATATTTGATTTAAGTAATTACCTATGGATTTATTGAAATACAATCAAGCAAAACAAACTTGGCAAGAAATTGCAAAATATGCGCCCGAAGCTAATTTACCTTATACATTTCAGCTCGAAATTTATGAGAAGCTTTTAGATAGACTTCACCCCGAGGCATATTATTATTATATCTTTAATGTTGGCAATATAGAAATAGAATTTGTGAGTGAGAGCTTAAAGAATGTATTAGGATGGTCTTTAAGCAACTTTAATCCTGAAAACATTATGAATAACATACATCCCGATGATAAATCCCGTTTTGTAATGTATGAGCAAGAAGTAACAAATTTTTTTTCGAAACTCAAGCCTGATAAGGTATTGAAATACAAGGTAAATTACGATTATCGCTTACGCTGTGCAGATGGCTCATACAAATGGATATTGCAACAAGTAAGCACCATTCAAACCAATGAGGATGGAGCTGTGGTAAGAGTACTAGGGGTTCACACCGATATAACTCAACTTAAAACAGAAGAAAAGGCAATCAACCTTTCTTTCTTAGGATTAGATGGTGAACCTTCATACTATAATGTATTAACTCCTTATGGCCAACAAAAAACACCTGAAGCTTCTTTATTTACCAGAAGAGAAAAAGAAATAATCCAATTGGTTCTGTTAGGCAGTACCACACTCGAAATCGCTTCAGCACTATACATATCCCCATATACAGTGAGTGTTCATCGTAAAAATATCCTCCGAAAATCAAACTGTAAATCCTTTGTCGAATTAGGCTCGAAAGCCTTACGCGAAGGATGGATATAATGCCTCTACCACAAAATTGGAAAATCATTAAATTACATACATCATAGAAAAATCAACTTAAATTTAAAGCGCATTTAGTCTAAGAGAGAAATTGACTTAGTTGACAACTTCCGCTGTAATATTTCTACCGATCTTGATTAAATCAATCATTCATCCCCGCCAAGGCCAATATTAGCCTGAAGAACCTTTAACATATCCTTTGATGTAAATGGTTTGGACAAAAAATCGTTCATTCCCGCCCTAAAGCATCGTTCCATTTCGCCAGAGACATTTCCTGCACTTACCGCTATAATTGGTATATATTGATATCCTGGCAATAAACGGATATGTCTCGTAGCATCATAGCCATCCATAATAGGCATTTGTACGTCCATTAAAATGAGTTGGAATATCTCCTTTTCACATGCTTCAACAGCTTGTTTTCCATCACTCACTTGCAGAAGTCTCGCACCAGGAACTAACATCTCTAGCATCTTGTGATTCAAAGCCCTATTAACCGGATTATCATCAGCCAATAAGACATTTATAGGTTGTTCAAAAATTGACAGATTCCTGTTCGAGAAATCTTCTTCTCTTTTAGTTTTAACGCTCTGAGAGGTTTTAGCAAGTATTCTATATAATTCATCAGATTTAATTGGCTTGAGTAAACAATGCGAATTTTCATTCTTTCTGAATGCTGATATAACATCATGTTCTTCCGAGGAAGTATGTAATACCACAAGAGGCACAGTTCTATTATTCTGTTTAAAAATCTCTTTCATCTTATCTATAGTTTCAAGCCCTGAAAGTATTGGCATATGGTAATCCATTAAGATAGTATCGAAAAACTCTCCATTAATTAAAAGCTGAATAGCTTCTATACCATTAGCTGCCGTAACACAAGTGATATTTTTATACTCTAACATATGTTTAAGAATGGTCCTATTGTTCTGGTTGTCATCAACAATTAAAACCCGACCAACATTCAGTTCTTCTTCTACTTGTACCAAATTTTGCTCATATCGTACTTCAATATCAAAATAAAAAATAGACCCTTTATCTAATTCACTCTCAAGCTTTAGATTACTACCCATATATTTTAATAGATTATTAGCCTATGAACTTCTTAATAGCGAAGAAGGAATTCTCAAACGAAAAAAACGATGTTATGATGTGGAACCGGTCTTCGGAAACATAAAACAAAATCATAATTTCCGCCGCTTTATGCTCCGCGGTAAAGATTTAGTGTCCATAGAATGGAGATTATTGGCAATTGCACAGAATTTAAGAAAGAAAGCGGCCTAAAAAGACCGCTTTTTCATCGTTTTAAACAAAATATTGAAATATTATGAACTTGTAGCTCACACAGAGGATAAACACTGACGAATTACTGTCAACCTAAAAAAGGCCGCCTCAATTATTTTGAGACGGCCTCCTTGTATTTTTTTTATAATTAGACAATAAATATTATTTTTTGTCTAAATCATTTAACCAATTCGTAACCTCTTCACGAGTCTTACCAGTTTTTTCTTGTAACCTTCCGTAAAGTTCGTCTTCTTTTCCCTCTACATATAAAAGATCATCATCTGTCAAGTCTGCATACTGTTGCTTTACTTTACCTTTTAAGATATTCCATTTGCCTTTCAAATCTAATGAATCCATAGTATTAAAGTTTTGTTTCATTAATAGAACATATAAAAGAATATATAGTTTACAATAAAATGTTACAAAATGTTAAATAATAATTTCTGCAACATCCTTGATGAGGCAAAAACGGCGGTGGATTTTCAAAATATAAAGATTTAATAATCTTTAAAACAGTTTAATACCACAACTATTAATCAATTAACTTTTCATAATAAATATTAGAAATAATACTCATTACTTTCCATTAGGGCATTGCGTATGAAGATTTACTTTTACCTGAAACCTTTTTACAAAAATGCCAAAAGAATGATTGAAGATGTAAAAAATTTTTCAAGCTGTCCAGTGATTCCCATATTTTTAAAAAATCTCAGGGTCAAATGCATTCAAAAACGGCTTGTTATAAATAAAAAACAACAGTATAATATATATACATAATTCTCTATATTTATAAAATTTAATTCGTTTCCAGAAATTCTATCTACCTTATGAAGCCTTATATAATTTCGCTTTTAATAAGCGTACTTTCGACTATAACAATCTATGGTCAAGATATAGATTTATCATCCGATGAACTATTTTCTCGAGCGCGAAATGTTGCATTCGAATCCAAAGATTATCCGCAAGCAATCAACTTAATTAAATCGGCACTAAATAAATCTCCAGAATATACAGATTTGCACATTTTCTTAGGAAGGCTTTATACATGGAGTGATAAAATTGATTCAGCCAAATTAGTATTTGAAAATTTACAGGCAAAAAAAATCAAAGATGAAGATTTCTATCTAGCTTACGGCTACCTACTTTATTGGAACAACCAAAACGAAAAAGCGAAAATAATTATTGATGAAGGGCTATCCCAGCATCCTCAATCCGAAGACATACTCTTGTTGCATGCGAAATTTAATTATGGTATTAAAGCCTATCAAGAGGCAGGAGCATCCGTAAATCGTTTATTGAGTATTAATTCTAAAAATACAGAAGCTAACTCACTAGCTCAAAATTTGAAATCTTATACTGCAAAAAATGCAATCAGTATAAATTATGATTTCACACATTTTGATAAACAGTTTGCTGATAATTGGCATATTTTAGGTCTTAGCTATAGGAGGGCAACATCACTTGGTTCGGTAATATTTAAAACAAATTACGCTAATAAGTTCGCTGATAATGGGCTACAGTTTGAACTAGAAGCTTACCCAAGAATCAATAAAATTTTCTATTTATATTTAGGCGCAGGCTACTCTGATAACGTAGGAATTTTTCCTCGCTTTAGAACAGGAGCTTCTCTCTATGCTAATTTACCTAAAAGCTTCGAAGGTGAAATTGGATATAGACAATTGAACTTTTCAAATAACATATGGCTATATACCGTATCCATAGGAAAATATTATCAAAATTTATGGTTCAACTTAAGAACCTATCTTTCTCCTGATAAAACGAATATATCTCATTCCTATACTGGAACTGTACGATATTATTTGAAAGGAGCAGACGATTACTTTGGACTTCAAGTAGGTACAGGTATAAGTCCTGAAGAAAATCGAAACAACCTACTTGTCGAGGATTCTTTTAAGTTAAAAACTTATAAAGTTGGCGCCAACTACAACTTTTCCATTAAAAAGAGAAATTTAGTAAGTATTGCTGCCACTTATTTCAATCAGGAGTTTCAGGTTAGCCAAAAAGGTAATCAATATGATTTAAGTATTGGCTATAGTAGAGTCTTTTAATCAAGATCGTCTCCAGATTTTTACCATTTATCCGTTTTATAGTAGTAATGTTTCTGTCATGAGATTATTTCCAAAACCTAAAAATGAGCTTAAAAGAATTAAACAGCTGCATAATTATGAGTTAATTGGTATGGGTAAAGATCATGAATTTGATATATTCGCGCAATCTGCAACCGCATTAACCGGTTGTGCAGCCTCCCTTATTGCATTAATGGAAGAGGATATACAAAGGATTCAAAGCTGCATAGGGTTAGATATAAACACCCTAGAGAGAAAAGATACAATTTGTCAGTATACTATTAACGGGCAGCACGCTCTAGTTATACCAGACACTTCATTAGATTACAGAACGGTCGAGAATCCTTTAATAAAAGAAACAGGAATTAGATTTTATGCAGGTGTCCCTATAGTAGATCAAGAGGGTATAGCTTTAGGAACTATATGTGTTATGGACTATAAGCCTAAGGTTCTTGAAGAAAATCAAATCAAATCTCTAGAAGATCTTGCGTATGCATTGAGTCAAATATATACAAGAAAAAAAAAAGAATTAGAATCGGGGTATTACAAAAGTATCTATGAACAAACGCAGAATATGATTTGCGTTTTGGATAAAAATTTAAATATTAAACAGGCCAATCAGGTATTTGATAAATTATTTTTACAATCACAAAAAAAGTCTAATGAATTCAATTTCATTAAGCTTGTTAATTCCCAAAGTGAGGAACTAGAATTAGCCATAAATAAGAGTGAACTAAACGGAAAAAGCAACATTAAAAGCCAGAGTATAATAGCAAAAAAGAAATTGCTAATTGATTGGACATTTAAATATAATCATACCGTCAACGAAATATTTGTCTTCGGCAGAGATATAACAAAGGAAATACAAGAAAGAAAAAAATTAGAATCGTCAGAACGTAAATTCAGAAATTTTTTTGAGAATAGCATAGGACTCACATGCCTGCATGATTTAAATGGAAAAATTCTTAAAATCAATGAAAAAGGCAGTCAAATGCTGGGTTATAAATCGATTGAAGTTGAAGGTAAAAATATAGTTGATTTTGTACCAGAGGAGCGTAAAAAGCACATCGACGATTATTTAATTAAAATTAAAGAACAGAAGGAAATTTCCGGGGTTATTACTTTAATCGCAAAAAATGGTAACCTACTTTATTTTTTGTATCATAATATACTTGAATGCGATACCGAGGATTTCCCTTATGTAGCGAGCACCTCATTAAATATTACAAATCATAGGAAGGTTGAGCTAGATTTAAGAAGAACTAAAGAGTTATTAGAACAAACAAATACTGTAGCTCAAGTTGGTGGCTGGGAAATCGATATTGATAAAGAAAAAATAAAATTCTCTGATACGGGAAAGACTTTTTTTAACCTTAAAAAAGACTGTATATCTACCCTAAAAGAATTTGAAAATCTTTTTGATAACGAGTTTAAACGCACTTTGCGTAAAGCTTTAATTAAAGCTAAAAAAGACATACAAGGCTTTGATATTCAGCTAAAAATTAAGCAAGATGAAGCTGAATCGGTATGGGTTAGACTTAAAGGAGTACCCGAATGCACCCAAGGTAAATGCGCGCGCATATTTGGGATAATTCAAAATATTGATAAAAGTAAAAGGCTATACCTGGAATTAGAAAGGAAAGAAGCAATGCTCCGCGCATTTATAGAATTCGTACCTGCTTCGGTTGCCATGTTTAATAACAATTTTGATTTTTTACATTATAGTAACCAATGGTATGATGAGTTCGGAATAAATCTAAAAAGCATTAAGAATAAAAATCTCTTTTCTCTTTTTCCAAATATTCCGCAAGAACGTAGACAAATATACTATAATGCTTTACAAGGTATCACCTATAAAAATTCAAATGAAAAAATACAATTCAACGAAGGGGAAGATCCGAAATATTTGAATTGGGAGGTAAGACCGTGGTATATTTCCAAAAATATTATAGGCGGAATCATAGTTTTTGCCCAAAACATCACCTCTTATATCAAAATTAACAAAGAGTTGATTGTAGCAAAAAAATCGGCCGAATTAGCCAATAGCGCAAAATCGGAGTTCTTAGCGAATATGAGTCATGAAATTCGAACTCCCCTTAATGGAATTATTGGGTTTTCAGAATTATTAATGAATACTGTAATTAATACTAATCAACTTCAGTATCTAAAATATATTCACGAGTCGGGAACTAGTTTATTGCATATAATTAATGATATACTTGATTTTTCCAAAATCGAAGCAGGTAAATGGGAATTATTTATCGAAGAGGCCAATATTTATGAATTAACAAGCCAGGTCGTAGGTGCAGTAGTAATACAAGCGCAAAAGAAAAATATCGAGCTCATTTTGGATGTTGATCCAGCACTACCAATAAACATATTCTATGATCACGATAGATTAAAACAAATTTTAATTAATCTGGTTGGAAACGCGGTAAAGTTTACTAATAAGGGTGAAGTATTAATAAAAGTATCGGTTTTAAAAAAGTTAAAAAATAAAATTCATTTACGGTTCTTCATAAAAGATACAGGCATTGGTATCGCGCCGCATCGTCAGGCGGGTGTTTTCAATGCTTTTGCGCAAGGTGATAATTCTATAAATAAAATTTATGGGGGAACAGGCTTAGGATTAACAATTTCTAATAATATACTTAAGTATATGAATACTAATCTAGTATTGGAAAGCAAAGTAGGAAAAGGTAGTGTTTTTTATTTTGACATTGAATTAGATTATAATCCGAACAATCAAACTCCAGAAATTGAAACCAATATACAGAAAGTTTTATTAATTGAGCAAAACGAAACCTTAAAAGAGGTAATAGCAAAGCTACTTGCATATAGAAATATTGATACCATAGTTTGCAGTGATTTTACTTCGGTTTGCATAACTCTAGAAAAAGGAATTAATTATGATGTTATATTAATAAACTACAATCAACTTAGCAGTGAGCAGAAGCAGAAATTAAATAAGCTCAAAAATAAAGTTTCTATTATAATAATGCACACTGTCTCTCTTGATGAGAATGAATTTAGTGAGTTAGATAGTTTTGAATATCATCGTTTAATTAAGCCTTTTACTCCAAAGGCTTTATACCAAGCTTTACATGAATTAAAAAGTAGCCAAGAAAATAAATACACATCCCAAATCAACAAAGAAAGTAATTATCTAATAAAAGCTTTACAAAATTTAACGCCTGTAATTCTTGTTGCCGATGATAATGAGATTAACATGGAACTCAATGTAAAATTCATTAATGAACTGGTTCCAAATTCAAAAATTTTAAAAGCATATGATGGTAGGCAGGCTATTGATGCCTGTAAAAATTATGACGTTGATTTAGTATTTATGGATTTCCAAATGCCCATAATAGATGGTTTGCAAGCGGCAGAAATAATACGTCAACTTACAAAATATAAGACAAAGCCAATCATTGGAATTACAGCTGGAATAATATCTGGGCTGGAAAAACGCTCAGATCTAAACAATTTCACTAAAATAATTCAAAAACCTATTAAACTAAAAAATATCGAAAATATATTAATAAATTACTTAGATGCTGTTGATAAAGATCAAACGGCATTGGAAACATCGGATATAGGTTTTGATATAGATACTTTAAATCAAAATTTTAATGGTGATGATGATTTCAAATCTTTTTTCATGGATCTTGCAATTAAGGAGCTTAATAACACTATATCTATTTTAAAAAGTGCAAAAGAGAAAGTAAACACCGAGGAACTCAAAAAAAATCTTCATAAGCTCAAAGGCACTGCTTCGACTATAGGAATGACAACATTGGTTTCAAAGATCAAAAAGCATGAAAATATACTTTTTAATAATAATTTTGATGAAAATGTTTATGAAGAAATTATTACAGAGATAAACAAGAGCTTAGCAATACTTAAAGACATTTAAAATATTAAGATATGAAAATATTATTAGCAGAAGACGATGAACTAATTTTAAAAACTATTGAACATAAACTTAAGAATGAAGGATATGATATCATTCTATGTAGAAATGGCAAAGAAGCTATAGACCATATTGTCAGTGATCCACCTGACTTAGTGGTAACAGACATTATGATGCCATTTGCATCAGGTATTGAAATACTTTCTGCTATACAGCAGCATAATTTATCCATAAATGTGATCGTCTTATCCAGCTTGGGTCAAGAGGATGTCGTAGAAGATGCTTTTATACTAGGCGCATCAGATTTTATGGTCAAGCCTTTTAATCCCAATGAATTAGTCTTAAGAATTAAAAGACTATTACGTTTTAAGTAAAATGATAATTCTAAAAATCCAACTTTATAATCTGACTCTGGCATTAGTGGTACTCCTACTATTGGTTATATTACTTATAATAGGAGTTATCATTTATGGGTACCGAAATTATCAATTTATAAATAATGCACAGCTGTGGAAAAAGAGAATAGAAGAAAAAATTAGCTACTCCATATTTAATGGGACATATAACCTATTAAATGACACAGAAGTTTTATCGCTATTAGAAAACAAAAATTTTAAGAAAATTTTCATATCAGTTTTGATTGAATCGGATCAAAGGTTTGTAGGTGATGCGCACAAAACATTAAAAGAAATTTTTCATGGCCTTAAACTAGATGATTTAGCTTGGGAGAAACTAAAGAGCAGCAATAGTTATCAAAATGTACGTGGAATACAAGTAATGACTGCAATGAATAATCGTGATGCCATTGGTACAATTACGAACCTTTTGGATCATTATAATCCTTACGTATATTCAGAAGCACAGTATAGCATAGTACGTTTTAACGGATTTCAAGGTCTCTCATTTTTGCAATCTTTGGAAAAGCCATTATCAGAATGGCAACAAATGCGATTATTACAAGCGCTACATAATGTAGCAGAATCTGATTTTCATGTTGTATCAAAATGGTTAATCAGCACCAACTTATCGGTCATTGATTTCGCCTTAGCTTTTATACGAAAGTTTAGAATTCATACCGCCCATGATAGTATTGTCGGCTTGCTGAATCACAACTCAACGGATATTAGAGTTAGTGCAATTAAAACGCTCCAAACTATTGAAAATCAAGAAACATTAAGCATACTTATAAACAGCTACCCTCTTCAGAACGAAAAAGTGAAAGTTCAAATTATAAAGTTTATAGATCGCTCAGGGAATAGTACGCAAATTTCATTTCTTCATTCAGTATTAGAAAATGAAAGTGATATCCATATCTACATAAATACTGTCAAATTATTGAAAAAATTGAATGAACAGGAGTATCTTACGAAGAAAATAACAGACGTCAATCTTGCGCCCGAATATAGACAGGTGTTGCAAAATGCTTTATCAAAATAATTATGATAGATTATTCACATTTTATATATGAAATCGTAGTATGGCTATTTCTATTATATTCAATCGTCATATTCTTAATATATTCTTGGGTAGGAATTTATGCTTTTGGGGCACTAAAAAAATATACAGACCTTAATCAATATACCGACTATAAATTAATAGCAAGTAATCCTAACGCACCAGCTTTTAGTATAATAGCTCCCGCATATAATGAAGGCCTAACAATTGTTGATAATGTAAGATCACTGCTTTCATTATACTATAGTAATTTGGAAATAATTATAGTAAACGATGGCAGTAAAGATGATTCAATTGATAAATTAGTTAAATCTTACAACTTAGAGCTAATTCCCTTTGACGTAGTTCAAGTAATACCTACAAAAGAAATAAAAGGGATTTATAAAAGTAAAAATCCCGCATTTAAAAAACTCATAGTTGTAGATAAATACAACGGAGGTAAAGCGGATGCTTTAAATGTTGGTATAAATGTATCCAGTGGAAAATATATTGTTTGTATTGATGTGGATTGCATTTTAGAGCAAGATGCACTACTAAAATTAGCTAAGCCATTCATGGATCAAACCGATGAGCGTGTTATAGCTTGTGGTGGAGTTATCCGTCTAGCAAACAACTGTAAAATTGTAGACGGAAAAGTTGTAGAAGTTAATCTACCTAAAAAATGGCTAGGAAGATTCCAAGCCTTAGAATATATACGTGCTTTTGTGCTGGGGAGAATGGCTTGGTCAAGAGCATCTGGTCTTATTTTAATTTCTGGTGCTTTTGGTGCCTTTGATAAAGACTTAGTATTGAAATGTGGTGGATATGATCCCAAGACAGTTGGTGAGGATATGGAACTTGTAGTTAGAATGAGACGCTATATGGAAGAGCAAAAGCAAAAGTACAAAGTTCTTAACATATCGGACCCACTATGCTGGACGGAAGTACCAGAATCAACTGATATTTTAAAAAAGCAGCGAAATCGATGGATGAGGGGAACTATAGAAACCCTATGGAAACATCGCAAACTTATGTTTAACCCCTCATATGGTCGCTTAGGTATGATAAGTATGCCATATTGGTTCTTTTTTGAATTTTTAGGTCCTTTAGTTGAATTTCTAGGTTATTGTATTTTTATTTTATTCTTAGTATTTGGAATTATAAATTGGCCCTTCTTTTTCACACTATTCATATTAGTTATAGCCTCGGGAATACTATATTCAATTTATGCTATATTACTGGATCTGATGTCTCACCAAGTTTATACAAAGAGAAAAGACCTATTGACATTAATTGGCACTGCAATACTTGAACCATTCTTTTTTCATGGAAGAGTTGTCATGGCTGGCGTATCGGGATTAAGAGACTATTTTCGAAAACAGCACAGCTGGGGTGAGATGACTAGACAGGGATTTCAACAGTCTAATGAAAATGAAAGTATATGGATTCAAATTAAAATAACAGCTATATGGGCATTAAGAAATTATGCGCCTATTGCATTCGTTTTTTTAATTCTCTATATGGCCAACGTGGGGCTTGAGGCTTACTGGTATAACACCAAATTTGATAATCAAATTTATTCAGCAATATATTTTAATCTTTTCATTGATAACCTGGTTTTTGTAATACAATTAGTTGCAGCTTTTAGTATTTTGTATTTATTATTGTTATATCTAGGTTTTAGGTATATAAACACTTTGATAATAGCGATATTTTCCATTTTCATTGTAATACAAGTAATACTTTTCCTTTATTTTTCAGAATCACAAAACTTACTGGGAGCTGACATTTTTTTTTATAGTTATGACGAATTGAAACAGATTCTTAAAAGTAGTGGAATGTTAAATCTAAAAAACATTGCCCTGCTTTTACTAGTTATACTATTTGCGGTAATCCCATTATTTTTTGTAAGCCGCTATAAATTCAATACACCTTATGCTGGGGCTATTCTTACAGTGACGGGCTTAATATTAGTTTTCTTACCTTTTAAATTCACCAAAAATATTGAAAATAGAAATGAATTTTACGCTCATGCATCAGTAAGCAAATGGAAATACTTTTTGGAGTCTAATTTTTTCAATTACGTGGAAGAAAATTTCCCTTGGGCTAATAAAATGAATGTAGTAGGTAAACAAAATATTAATAATTTGGAACCATATCCATTTTTAAGGAAAGAAGATACTAAAGACTTTTTAGGAAATTATTTAGCAGCCTCGGAATCAACGCCAAATTTAGTAATTCTTATATTGGAGGGGTTGGGGCACGCCTATAGTTCATCAAATGGATATATAGGGAATTTTACCCCTTTTTTAAATTCGTTGAAAGAAAAATCTCTTTACTGGGAGAATTGCTTAAGCTCTTCGGGAAGAACTTTTGCAGTACTTCCAAGTATTCTCGGTTCACTACCCTTTGCAAAAAATGGATTTTTAGAATTAGACACATATCCTGTTCACTTCAATCTACAGAATATTTTTAAATATAATGGATTTCAAACCAGTTTTTATTACGGTGGAGATGCTTCCTTTGATAACATGAAGAAGTACATGCAGCACAACAACATAGATAACTTAATGGATATAAAAACTTTTAAGGAGCCTTATAAAAAACTTCCTTCACTAAATGGAGAAAGTTGGGGATATGAAGACCAAGCGGTTCTAAATAAAATGCTGGTTTCTACTCCACAGAGTTCATCTTACTTTAATCTGTTGCTTACGCTATCCACACACAGCCCGTTTTTGATTAATAATCAAGAGTATTTTGAAAAACTAGTAGAAAATCAGATCAAAATACTAGACTTAAAACCAGACAATATTAAACTGGCTAAATCTTATAAAAAGCAACTCGCATCAGTAATGAATGTAGATGAAGCTTTAAAAAGCTTTTTTGAAGAGTATAAAAAACGTTCAGATTTTGCAAATACCATCTTCATTATTACAGGAGACCATAGTATGCCAGAGATTAATCTGCAAGACAAAATAGATAGGTATCATGTTCCATTAATTATTTATTCACCTTTGCTAAAATCTTCCGCTACATTCAATCAAGTTGTGAGTCATTTTGATATCGCGCCAACGTTACTTGCATTTTATCGAAATAATTATGCTTTCAAAACGCCAAATCAAGTCACCTGGATTGGGAAAGGTCTAGAGACTGGAGCAGCACCAAATAGTAACGGTATTCCAATAATGCAAAGTAAAACCCAGCAGCAAGATTTTGTATATGCCAATTACCACATGGTGGAAGGAAAGGTATTTAACTTGAACACGAATTTAACTGAAGAAAAAAATGAAATTAAGTCAGTAGCAAAACTCTTATCAAATAAGTTTGATGAGTACAAGGCAAAAAATGAAAAGTTGATTTCAACGAACTTTCTCATACCAGATTCCCTCTATAATAATTTTTTTAATGCTACCAAGGATATAAATTAGTCAATTTGTAGTATCGAATCCAATTGAGAAAATCAAAGTAATGTATTTAACAAGAGCATTTATAAGACTTTTTATAGCTGGTTTAATTATATCCACTTTCAATCAATGTGTAGTGAGAAAAGTAAATATTAACACCCCAAAAGAACGTCAAATCATTTTTTCTGGACATAAGTGGTTAGTACGTAATACCGGGGCTAATATAGTTGGTCCCGGACCAAATTTATTTAGCAACTCAAAAGAAAATGTTTGGGTAGATAAAACAGGTAAACTACATCTACGCATAATAAATAGAAAAGGTCTTTGGTATTGTTCAGAGGTTACATTGGATCAGAAGGTAGGACATGGGAAGTACATTTTTTACATTAGTTCCTCTTTATCATCTTTAGATGAGAATGCCGTAGCGGGGCTATTTACCTATTTAAATGACAATCAAGAAATTGATATTGAATTTTCGAAATGGTCAGATGTTACTAACCAGAATACTCAATTTGTGGTGCAACCCCACGATAATCCTGAAAATATTTTCCGATTTAATATAGATGATTATCCAGAACGCACCGTGCATAGCTTCGAATGGAAAGAAGAAAGCATTTCTTTTGAAAGTATTCGGGAAACTCATCCACAAGTACAAACAATAGCTAAATGGACATATAAAGGAAACAATATTCCCAAACAAAGTGAAGAAAGGTTAAAAATAAACTTGTGGCTCTTTCAAGGTAAAAGCCCCATTTCTAATAATATTAATGAGCTTATAATAGACAGCGTCAAATACATTCCCTTTAATGAAATTTCGTACAGATGATCCTCTGCCTCTGCAATCACATCTGAGTTAACTAAAATAGGCAGGTGACTAATGTGAACTACCCATTTGCTAAAGACAAATGGGCTTCGGGCTTCACAGACTTGTGCTTTGTTGCCAAAGTCTTATTTGAGTCTCCGCACGTGTAATCGCCAGTTCCTGACGATATTATTTTTAATCCTTCTTTCAGAATGTTTTTTGCAGCGTTTAAATCACGGTCTAAAACGTGTCCATTTTCGCAAGTCCATTCTCTTATTGAAAGATT
>PJUJ01000547.1_pt1 | contig 15438 bp, 13 predicted proteins | sample 1512321 | NCBI WGS metagenome assembly PJUJ01 (sample SAMN08177669, study PRJNA422409) | Feces metagenome, whole genome shotgun sequencing project. | isolation source: Chicken feces enriched on filter paper: beechwood xylan treatment | host: Gallus gallus | place: USA: Madison | collected 2015-01-15 | reverse complement strand
GGTCGTCGACGCCTCGCAGGGCGTGGAAGCCCAGACCCTGGCCAACGTCTACCAGGCCATCGACAACAACCACGAGATCGTTCCGGTCCTCAACAAGGTCGACCTGCCGGCCGCCGACGTCGATCGCGTGAAGGCCCAGATCGAGGACGTCATCGGCCTGGACGCCAGCGACGCCGTCGAGTGCTCGGCCAAGACCGGCATCGGCATTCCCGACGTCCTGGAAGCCATCGTCACCCGCCTGCCCGCCCCCAAGGGCGACATCAACGCCCCGCTGAAGGCCCTGCTGGTCGACGCCTGGTACGACGCCTACCTCGGCGTGGTCGTGCTGGTGCGCATCTTCGACGGCACGCTGAAGGCCGGCCAGCAGGTCCGCATGATGCAGACCGGCGCCACCCACCGCATCGACAAGGTCGGCGTGTTCACGCCCAAGGCCACCGACGTGGCGGCGCTGGGCCCGGGCGAGGTCGGCTTCTTCACCGCCTCGATCAAGGAAGTGGCCGACGCCGCCGTCGGCGACACCATCACCGACGAGAAGAAGCAGACGGCCGAACCGCTGAAGGGCTTCAAGGAAGTCGTGCCGGTGGTGTTCTGCGGCCTGTTCCCGGTCGACGCCGCCGACTTCGAGGACCTGCGCGCCGCCGTCGGCAAGCTGCGCCTGAACGACGCCAGCTTCACCTTCGAGATGGAAAGCTCGGCCGCGCTGGGCTTCGGCTTCCGCTGCGGGTTCCTCGGCCTGCTACACCTGGAGATCATCCAGGAGCGCCTCTCCCGCGAGTTCGACCTCGACCTGATCGCGACCGCCCCGTCGGTCGTCTACAAGATCAAGATGCGCAACGGCGAGGAGATCGAGCTGCACAATCCGGCCGACCTGCCGGACGTGATGCAGATCGAGGAGATCGCCGAGCCCTGGATCAAGGCCACGATCTTCACCCCCGACGAGTATCTCGGCGGCGTCATCAAGCTCTGCCAGGACCGTCGCGGCATGCAGCGCGAACTGTCCTACGTCGGCAACCGCGCCATGGTCGTCTACGACCTGCCGCTGAACGAGGTGGTGTTCGACTTCTACGATCGCCTGAAGTCGATCTCGAAGGGCTACGCCAGCTTCGACTACGCCCTGGAAGACTATCGCGCCGGCGACCTGGTGAAGATGTCGATCCTGGTCAACAGCGAACCGGTCGACGCCCTGTCGATGCTGGTCCACCGCAGCCGCGCCGAAAGCCGCGGCCGCGGCATGTGCGAGAAGATGAAGGAGCTCATCCCGCAGCACATGTTCGTCATCCCGATCCAGGCGGCCATCGGCGGCCGGATCATCGCCCGCGAAACCGTCCGCGCCCTGCGCAAGGACGTGACCGCCAAGTGCTACGGCGGCGACGCCTCGCGTAAGCGCAAACTTCTGGACAAGCAGAAGGAAGGCAAGAAGCGGATGCGCCAGTTCGGCAAGGTCGAGATTCCGCAGGAAGCCTTCATCGCCGCCCTCAAGATGGACGAGGATTGATCGGCGGAGGGCCCCGCCCTCCCCCGCCTTGTGCGAAATTTCCTATTCCGAAAGCCGCGGCCATTCATAGGGATGAGCCGCGGTTTTTGTTTCGAAGGCCGCCTGATCCAGCACGGAGACGACCATGGCCTTCCCGACCAACGTCAACGACCAGATCACCGACTCCGTCAGCCAGGTGAACACCAAGGTTCTGGGCGACGCGCCCGCCATGGCCATGGGCAACCTGTTCCAGGCCACCGCTCAGGCCATGGCGAACGCCGCCCACAACGCGACGGAAAACCAGCAGCAGGCCAACGTGACGACACAGGCTTCGACTACGCAGGGCGTCTCGACGCTGCTGTCGGTCGACACCGCCAGCGCCGGCGAGGCGACCCGGACCATCTTCGCCGCCGCCCCGCCGAGCGAACCTTCCGAGGCGGCGATACAACAGGCCCTCGAAGCCGCCCAGGCGGCGAATGAGGCGGCGATGCGGGCGGCCAACCAAGCCGTCCAGGCCGCCATGGCGTCGGCGAACGCAGCAGTGCAGGCGGCGATGCAACAGGCCGCCCAAGCCCTGCAGGCCGCCATGACCCAGACCCAGGCCGCAGCCGAAGCCCAAGCCGCGACCGCAGCCGCCCTGGCGGCTGCGACGGGGACCCTTCCGGAAGACTAGGTTCGGTACTCAATTGGCCGAGGGCAATGGGCTATCTGTTTCAATAGCTTATAGCAGTTGTCATCCCGGCCGCAGCGGAGCGGAGCGCCGGGATCTCCCACAGTTCAGAACCTGCCGACGTGGGAGATCCCGGCTCTACGGATCGCTGACGCGCTCCTCCGGCCGGGAAGACACGTTTCCTTGCACGCCAATTGAGTCCGGGCCCTAGGGTCGGCACCCCGGCTTAGGCAGGGAAAACCGTGGATCCGTGACGAAGGTCTCGTCGGTCAGCGTTTCCAGGAAGGCGACGAGTTCTGAGACCTGGCGATCCTCCAGCCGCATCGCCACGCGATGCCGGCGGATCGCCGTCTCCAGCGTCGGGGCCGAGCCGTCGTGCAGGTAAGGCGCGCTCAACGCCGCATTGCGCAACGAAGGCGTGCGGAAACGCCCCGCGTCGGCCGCCCCGCCTGTGACGTCGGCTAGGCCCTGGTCGCCGGCGAACGGCGCGTCGATGCGGTGGAAGCGGGCCTTGTCAGCGTCGGTGAAAAGCGGCCCGGCGTGACAGCCGGCGCAGGTCGCCTCGAACAGCCGCTCGCCGCGCAGGGCTTCGGACGAAACGGCGACCGCCTCGCCCCGCTTGCGCTGGTCATAGGGGCTGCCGAACGACACGAGCGTGCGCTGGAAGGCCGCCAGGGCCTTGGCGATGGTGGACATGCCGACCTCGCCGCCCGCCTCGGGAAAGGCTTCACCGAACATCTTGCGATAGCAGGCCTGGCCCGCCAGGCGCGCGGTCAGCACCGCCTCCTGGCCGGCGAAGCCCATCTCGACCGGCCTGGTCCCGGCGATCGGGATCAGGGCCTGGGCCTCCAGCGTCTTCACGCCCGGATCGCCCCAGGTCAGGGCGCGGAAATAGCCCACATTGGCCAGGGTCTGGACGTTGCGCTTGCCCGGGTCGCCATGCACGCCCGGGTGGGTGCGGTTGCTGTCGGTGAAGCCGCGCCGCTGCTCGTGGCAGGTGGCGCACGACATCGTGCCGTCGATGGAGAGGTCGGCGTCGTAGAACAGCTTGCGGCCCAGCGCGACCTTGGCGTCCGACATCGGATTGTCGGCCGGGACCGGCGGCGGCGCGACGCCCGGCGGCAGCTTCCACTCGAACGCCGCCGGCGCGAAGGCGGCGGTCAGCAGCAGCCCGGCCGCCAGGGCCAGCGCCTTGCCGTAAGCCTCCAGCCGCACGTCCCCTCTCCCTCGCCGGGTCAGGGCTTGCGGGCGACCATGATCGGCAGCTCAGCCTGGGCGTTGGCCGAGATCTGGATCACATAGTCGCCGGGCGAAAGATCGAAGGTCACCATCTTGCGCACGGTCGAGCAGGCCGGACCCCGGCCGTGGGCGGTCGAGCGCTGGGCGGCGCTGTCCTTCAGCACATCGATCCAGGCGCCCGTCCCCAGGGCGATCACGTAGGAGCCCGCCGTCTCGACCTTCAGCGAAAACAGGCCGCCCTTGCTGACCGTGCCGCCGGGCTTTTCCGGCTGGACCGCATAGGCCACCTCCAGGGTCGGCGACAGCGCGGCGACATAGGCCTGGCCGGGCGCCAGCGCGGCCTTGGAGAGGCCATCGGCCGAGGTCGCCGCCGCCAGCGGGATCTTGGCCGACCACGCCGCCAGCTCGAGAGGCAGGCCGGCCTCGACGCCGGGCGCGCAAGCGGCGTCCGGCATGGACTGGGCGAAGGCGGCGGGTGCTGCCAGGACGAGGCCGGCGGTCAGGATCAGGGCGAGACGCATGACGGGGCTCCTCAGAACTTGACCCGCAGGTCGGCGCGGAAGTTGCGGCCTTCCTCGGGGAAGCCGTCGACCAGTTGGTACTTCTGGTCCAGCAGGTTGCGGGCCCCGACGATGACGTCGATCTTCGGCGTCACCGTCACCTGGGCCGTCAGGTTGGCCAGCACGTAGCCGCCGGTGCGATAGTAGCGGGCGGGGCTGACCAGAGAGCTCGAGGTCACCGTCCAGCGCTTGGACGCCGCCTCCAGGCTAGGCGTCAGCGAGAGGCGGTCGTTCAGCGTCCAGTCGGCATAGACGAACAGCTTGTGGTCGGGCGTGCCGGTGGGGCGGAAGGCGGCGTTGGTCGGGTCGGTCAGCTTGCGGTGCAGGTAGGTGTAGTTGCCTCCCAGCGTCAGGTGGTCGCCGGCCTTGAAGGTGGCCGCGCCTTCCAGGCCGTAGTACTCGCCGTCGCCGGCGTTCTTGGTCTGGTTGACCGTGCCGTAAGGGGGGCCCAGCGCCACCGGGATCAGGATCAGGGCGTCACGCACGTCGCTGTAGAACAACGCCCCCTCGATCTTCAGCAGCGGCGTGAAGTCGACCGCGCCGCCCAGCTCGTAGTTGATCGCCCGCTCGGCCTTGACGTCGGGATTGGGTACGGCCTGGCCCATGCGGGCGCTATAGCGCTCGAACAGGGTCGGGAAGCGGGCGCGCGACGAGACGCTGCCGTGCAGTTGCACGTCGGGCAGCGGCCGCCAGACCAGCGCCGCCTGGCCGTTCCAGGCCACGTCGTCGGTCAACGGATAGAAGACGAAGGCGTTCGAGTTGTAGTCCTGGGCCTGGTTCAGGTCGCGGCGGTCGCGCGAGACGCCGACCACCAGGTCGACCTTGTCGCCGAACCGCTGGGTGTCCTCCAGGGCGATCGAGGTGGTGTCCTCGATCACCGTCTGGCGCGGCTCGGTCCCGGCCGGGGCGAAGCTCTGCTGCCACTCGACGTGCTTGTCGCGGCGATAGAAGGCGGCGGCCTTCAGGGTGTTGCTGGCGGTGACGTCGACGTCCAGCTCCAGGTTCCCGCCATAGGCCACGTCGTCATAGTACGAGCGGAAGGCCCGCCCCAGGGTCTGGCTGTTCTGGCGGGCGTTGTCCCACGAGAAGAGCGCGTTCTCGAAGGTGTTGCGATAGACGCGCGCCTTCAGCACCGCGTTGTCGGCGATCTTCGTGCGGGTCAACAGGGCCAGACTGTCGATGTTCCAGTAGGGCCAGGACCAGTAGCGCGTGCTGGCCGTGTCGGTGACGTGATAGGGCGCGTTCTTCTCGCCCTCCTGGCGGGTGTAGGTGATCGAGTATTCGTCGGTGGCGTTGGGCGTGAAGCCGGCCTTGAGATTGACCCGCCAATCCTCGCTTTCGGAGTGGTCGCGATTGCCGCCGTTCTCCAGCGCCGTGGCCTTGTAGTCGTCGGGCAGCTTCCAGTGGGTGCGCTCGCTGCGCGCGCCGCTGGCCTGGACGTAGAACCTGTCGGTCTTGCCGCCGATCCGACCCGACACGGTGTTGCTGCTGAGCGAGCCGTCGCCGTCGAAGCCCGCGCCCAGGCGGATCTCGCCCTCGAAGGGCTTGGCCGGCTTGCGGGTGACGAGGTTGATGGCGCCGCCCAGGCCGCCCGGGCCGTCGAGCACCGAGACATAGCCTTTGGAAACCTGGACTTCGGAAAGATCGGCGGTGAGGAACCTGGCGAAGTCGATGCGGTTGTCGGCCGGCAGGAACACCCGCACCCCGTCGATCGACAGGGTGGTCTGGAAGCGGTCGAAGCCGCGGATGAACACCAGCCGCTCGTTGCGCGAACCGCCACTGTTACCCGCCGCCGCGCCGGGGATCAGGTCCAGCGCCTGGTCGACGCTGGCCTTGTCGAACTTGCGCAAGGTCTCGCCCTTGACCGTGCTGCCGCCGATCGTTTCGCCGGCGGCGTTGCGGGCGGTCACCTGCACCTCGCCCAACGCATAGACGTCGCCCTGGGCGTGGGCGGCGCCGGCCAGCAGCGAACCGGCGAGCAGTACGGAGCGAAACAGCATGAAATCCCCTCGTTATGTAAATCGACTACATAACGAGTCGCGAGACGCCTCGCCTTGAAGAATTTCTCCACCGGCGCATGAAACCGACAATGCTAGAGATCGCAGCGTCAATGGAGGCCTCCATGCTCAAGATACTGGGCCGCACCTCGTCGCTGAACGTCCGCAAGGTGCTGTGGACCTGCGGCGAACTCGATCTCGCCTATGAGCGCGAGGACTGGGGCATGGGCTACGCCTCGACGAGCGACCCGGCCTTCCTGGCGCTCAATCCCAACGCCCTGGTGCCGGTGCTGATCGACGAGCACGGGCCGCTGTGGGAATCGAACACCATCTGCCGCTACCTCGCCTCGCGCCACGTCGGCGGCGAGGCCCTGTTGCCCACGCAGCCGCGCGGCCGAGCCGCCGTCGAGCAATGGATGGACTGGCAGGCCACCGAGCTCAACACCGCCTGGCGCTACGCCTTCGCGGGCCTCGTGCGGCGCATGCCCGGCTTCGACGACGCAGGCCAAATCGCCGCCAGCGTCCGCGCCTGGAACGGGGCCATGGCCCTCCTCGACCGCCAGCTGGACCGCACCGGCGCCTTCGCCGCCGGCGAGGCCTTCACCCTGGCCGACGTGGTGCTGGGCGTCTCCGTCCACCGCTGGGCCGCCTCGCCCATCGACCGCGACGCCCTGCCGGCGGTCGAGGCCTACTACGCCCGCCTGAAGACCCGGCAGGCGTTCGCGCCGTGGGCGCTGCCTGAGGTTCCGTAGATCCACAGACATTGCCGCGAAGGCCCTCAACGCTTATTATATGTTGCAAATGGACTGGGGTTTCTCGGTCGGCGTTGGGCTCCTGGGATATCTCGGGGGCCCTTCTGCTTCATGGAAAGGTCTTCAGGCCGCCGAACGCCATTTTGGGTCGAATGATTTCGAACGCCCTGTTCTCTTGCAGCGGCCGCAAGACCTTCAATCCTATCGGTCTGGCCATCAGGTCCGCTAACTGCAGGCCCGATGAATTGCTCTTCTTGTCGATGAAGAGCGGCTCCCAGAGAACCTGCCTGAAATCGGCTTGCCGATAGCCCCAGCGCACTTCGTTGGCGACAATACGCCGAAAGTGCAGCTCCAAGGCCGCATCCTCCTTCCGCCCACGGCCTTCAAAGACGACGTGTACGAGCCGCCCCGCCTGTCCCAGTGCAAGAAGGCGCTCCAGCAACTTCTCCAGACAAAAGTGCAGGGCGAGTTCGTAGGGGCTCCACGGATCGGCATAACGATGCACCAGCCGAACCTTGTCGATCACCGCCGCGATGATCTCGAAGTCACCAACGGCCACGATCTCGTTGATACGCTCGATAAAAGCCTCTCGTGTCTCCACATTCGTCTGGAGGAAGGCGAAGGCGTTCTGCTGACGGCGAATGTCACGTTCGTGCAAGATCAGCTGATCATGTCCGACGAAGTCAAACTTCAGGCGCTGCAAACGAGGCACGATCGTTTCCGCATAGGCATCCTTGCCGACCAGGACAGCATTCAGGACGAATAGCGGAAAGGTCGGGTCCGGGTTTTCCAGGACCGGCGACCCGCTCTCGTCGGCGAACACGATGTAGTCCGCAAATCTCAAGGCAACTCCCGCATGACGAGAGCCAACCCTAACCAAGGCGAGCCATCGCTTCCAGCCTGCCCGTTTCCTGCGCAGCCTCATCGCCCGAACGCTGCGGAACAGTGATCCGCGAACCCATCCGCTCGCCACGCGAACAAAGTGGGCGGCGGGGGCGTAAGACGCCCTGCTTAGCTCGGTCCCGCGAGCCGTCCGGTCGCGGGCGGCGGCGAAGGGGATAGGGCCGAGCAAATGCCAGACGGAGTCCGCGTACCGACCAGAAGACAGCTCTTGACCGCCATCGCCCAGGTGGGCGGGACGGCGGCGCTGTACCAGGCCATGACCACCCTCGGCCACGCCGCCGAGACCCAGTTCCACGGCCCGCCCGACCTTGCGGGCGCAAGGCCCGGCGCCTCGGTGCTGGTGCTGGGGGCGGGCCTGGCCGGTCTGCTGGCGGCCTATGAACTGACCCGCGCCGGCTACAAGGTGCGGATCCTGGAGTACCAGGGCCGCGCGGGCGGCCGGAACTGGAGCCTCCGCGGGGGCGACACCTATACCGAGCTGGGCGGCGCGACCCAGAAGGTCGGCTTCGCCGCCGGCAACTACTTCAACCCCGGCCCGTGGCGCATCCCGCACCATCACCGCACCTTGCTGCACTACTGCAAGCGGTTCGGCGTGGCGCTGGAGCCGTTCATCCAGTTCAACCACAACACCTGGGTCCATTCCTCGACCGCCTTCGGCGGCAAGCCGGTGCGCTTCAAGGCGGCCGCGGCCGACTTCGAGGGCAATGTCGCCGAGCTGCTGGCGAAATCGATCAACACCAAGGCGCTGGACGACGCGGTCACGCCCGAGGACCGCGAGAAGCTGCTGGAGGCCCTGAAGGGCTGGGGCATGCTCGACGGCGACTATCGCTACGCCAAGGGCCTGCGCAGCTCGGCCCACCGCGGCTATGACCGCCCGCCCGGCGGCGGCGTGGACGGCGCGCCGATCCCGTCCGACCTCTACGCCCTGCACGACGTGCTCGATCCCCAGGTCTGGACCTCAATGGCCTTCTTCATGGGCCACGAGATGCAGACCACCATGTTCCAGCCGGTGGGCGGCATGGACATGATCGGCAAGGCCTTCGCCAAGCAGGTCGAGGGCCTGGTCACCTTCAACGCCAAGGTCACCAAGATCGCCCAGGACGACAAGGGCGTGGCGGTCACCTTCAGCGACACCGCCACGGGCAAGGTCGAGACCGCCAAGGCCGACTGGTGCGTCTGTACGATCCCGCTTTCCATCCTCGGCCAGATCGAAAGCGAGATCAGCGACGAGCTGGCCGCCGCCATCAAGGCCGTGCCCTATTCGGGCCAAGTGAAGATCGGCCTGGAGATGAAGCGACGCTTCTGGGAGGAGGAAGACTCCATCTACGGCGGCCACAGCTTCACCGACCAGGAGATCGCCCTGATCTCCTATCCCAACAACAATCTGTTCGGGAACGGACCGGCCGTGCTGCTGGGCGCCTTCGCCCGCGAGATGGGGGCCTATCGCCTGGCCGGCATGACGCCGCAGCAGCGCATCGAGGTCGCCCTGCAGCAGGGCTCGGTGCTGCACCCGCAGAGCTATCGCAAGGAGTTCGCGAACGGCGCCTCTGTGGCCTGGAGCCGCGTGCCCTGGGCCCTGGGCTGCTGCGCCCGCTGGACCGAGGAGACCCGCAAGGAGCACTACCAGACCCTGGTGGCCATGGACCGCCGCATCGTGCTGGCCGGCGAGCATGCCTCGTATGTCGGCTGCTGGATGGAGGGCGCCCTGCTCTCGTCCCTCGACGCCATCACCCGCCTGCACAAGCGCGCCCTGGAGGCCTGAGCATGACCCGTCCCGTTCTCGTCGCGGCGTCGGCGCTCGCCGCCGCCCTCGTCTGCGCCATCCCCGCCGTCGCCCAGGCCCCGCCCGGCGGCGACACCGGCGGCGGCGTGGTGCGCGTGCAAAAGCCGCTCACCGGCCAGCAGGTCTACGAGGCCGTCTGCCAGGCCTGCCACATGGCCGACGCCAAGGGCGGAACCGGCGCGGGCACGATCCCCGCCCTGGCCGCCAACCCCAAGCTGGCCGCCGCCCCCTACGTCTCGATGGTGGTGGTGCGCGGCCAGGGCGGCATGCCGCCCTTCGCCGGCACGCTGGACGACGACCAGATCGCGCAGGTCGTCACCTATGTCCGCACCCACTTCGGCAACGCCTACGCCAAGCCGGTGACGGCCGCCGACGTGGCCAAGGTCCCGCATCCGGACAGGTCAGGAGGTCACTAACCGGGACGTGGGGCGTCCGGCGTGCTACAGCGCGCCGATGAGCAACGAGACCAACGACGCCCCGCCGAACGAAACCCCGATGCAGCGCGCCCTGCGCCTGAAGAAGGCCGCCCAGGGCCGCCACGGCCATGGCCCCAAGGCCTCCAGCGGCAAGGTCGACAAGGCCGACGCGACCGCGCCGACCGGCAAGTCCAAGCCCTGGATGACCCGCTAGGCTAGAATACCGGCCGGAGGACGACTCATGGCCGACAACTTCGTCCTGATCACCGGCTGCGGCAAGTCCAGTCTGCTGGCCGAGCTGGCCGCCCGCGGCTTCGCCGTCGTCGAGGAGCCCGGGCGCCGCATCGTGCGGCAGGCCCAGGGGCCAGACGACCCCGTCCTGCCCTGGAACGATCCGGCCGCCTTCGCCCGACGCGCCGTCGAACTGGCCCTGGCCGATCGCGAGGCCGCCCGCGGACCGCACGGCTGGGTGTTCTTCGACCGCGGCGTGGTCGACGCCGCCAGCGCGCTGGAGGCCGCCACCGGCGAGCCCACGCTGCGGGCGCTGGACCGCGCCCATCGCTATCACCGCCGCGTCTTTCTCGCCCCGCCCTGGCCCGAGATCCATGTCGCCGACGCCGAGCGCCGCCACGGCCTCGACGCCGCGCTGGAAGAGCACCGACGCCTGGAAGCCGCCCTCCCCGCCCTCGACTACGAGGTCGTGATCCTGCCAAAGACCTCGGTCGCCGCCCGCGCCGACTTCGTCCTCGCCACCCTGGAAGCCTGAACCATGCCGATCCGCCCCGAACGTCCCGAAGACGTCGCCGCCATCGGCGCGGTGACCGCGGCCGCCTTCCTCGGCCGGCCCTACAGCAGCCAGACCGAAGCCCTGATCGTCGCGGCCCTGCGCGCGGCCGGCGCGCTGTCGCTGTCGCTGGTGGCCGAGGTCGACGGCCAGATCGTCGGCCACATCGCTTTCTCGCCCGTCGATATCGAGGTCTCGTCGGGCGACTGGTACGGCCTGGGTCCGGTGTCGGTCACGCCCGACCAGCAGGGCACGGGCCTTGGCCAGGCCCTGATCCGCGAGGGCCTGAAACAGCTGGAAGCGCGCGGCGCCGCCGGCTGCGTGCTGCTGGGCTCGCCCAAGTACTACGAACGGTTCGGCTTCGTGGCCGACGAGGCCCTGACCTACGGCGGCGAGGCCTCGCCCTACCTGCAGCGGCTGGTCTTCAAGGGCCGGCCGCCGCGCGGCGCGGTGACCTACCACACGGCGTTCGGGGCTTAGAGCTCAAGGACCTTCATCGCCTCGAGAAAAACCGACGATCTCATCGTCCACCAAGGATAGAACCTGGACTATCCCGCCAGATCTTTTCTCAGGAACGCAGAAAATTTCCAGCCTGGGCCATAAAATGACCCGCTGTTAGTGGCTGAGAGCGCACATGAAAGCTCACGAAATCCAAAGAATTTGTGCCATTCAACATTTTTGAAACAGCCGCTTGGGATGCATCTGTGTCCCAACCAGACATTCCAAGTGATGTTGCCCATACCTGCTCAGCTTTCGACCTTGTAGCAGGCCGAATTAGGTCTATATTTTGCTGTAAAAAGCTAAATCCGAGAAATATGATCTTGCTTGCGTTTAGCATCGCGTCGCGTATGCAGTTTATTTCGTCATTTTCCTCGATCGTCTCTGTAAAAATTCGAAGGCTCTCGCCTATCGTTTGAATGGATCGGGCATTGTCCAGTTCGGCCCCGAAGTCGATCCCCGACGAAGCCTCTTCCTCCTGCCAAGGGAGAGGGCCGAGGCTTCCGTAAGGATGATAAATCTTGAGATTTTTCATGACCGTTGCGGTATCGCGGTCAGACAAGTTTCCGAACGCCTTTACTGCCTGGTAGAGATAGTGCTCGATAGCACGATCATAGTTGAAGCAGATGAAGGTTACGTTGGTAAAAATTTGATCTATGTTACCACGCCTTATTCCTTCTTGAAGCCGAAGGAAAAGCTCGCTCAGCCAATGCGGATTTTTACCGTTCTTCTCATAAATTTCATCCATATTGAGTGTTTCCCCTTCGCGGACACGGAGGGTGCTATTTGCTTCAGCTTTAATGATACGGCGACCGATAGCCATTTTCCCGATCCGCACCATCACATCATTGTCGCTGTGATGGTCGAGATAGCGATCTATGGATGATGAATGTTGAAGACCACGACCCATCTGTCGGGCAACGCGATACCATTCTTGAAAATGATGTTGCCCAGCGATATTGGCGATAGCTCGATTGAAGTTCCCATCCTTGCCGCCACTGGAACCGATCCAGATAAAGCTATCGTTTCCCCGAGGTCGGTCGATCTCTACGTGAGCCAGCATATCCGCGATCTCATCGCGCAGGCCCACCCCCAGCGGAAACTGATACTCTCGACTGCATCCAGCGCCGATGACGAACGTGGTTGGCCTATTGAACATGCGAATCCTCTCGGCGGCATGTTAGCGAACCATGGTCATGCGTCACTCTTGGTCGTCACGTTAGGAACGCTTCGCCCCCCCCCCAAAGCATGGGCCCAATCATCCGCAAGCGTGGTCATGGCCGTAGTCAGCATAACGTACGCTACGGATCGGAATTCGAGATCCCTAGACCATCCCCACCGTCTTCAGACGGGCGCGGGGGTGGATCTCGTTCTGGCTCATCACCACGGTCTGGCCGCGGAAGCGCTCGATGATCGAACGGACGTAGGGACGGATGCCCGGGCTGGTCAGCAGCACCGGCGACTCGCCCTGCAGGGCCGCGCGCTCGAAGGTGTCGCGCACCCCGCGGATGAAGTCCTGCAGGCGCGAGGGAGCCAGGGCAAGTTGCTTGTCCTCGCCGGGCCCGATCAGAGCTTCGGCGAAGGCCTGCTCCCAGTCGGCCGACAGGGTGATGATCGGCAGGGCGCCGTCGTCGCCGCGGTTGGCCCAGCACAGCTGGCGGGCCAGGCGCGCGCGGACCTGCTCGACCAGCTGGGTGACCGAGCCGGTGTGCGGGGCGGCCTCGCCGATGCCTTCCAGGATCTGCGGCAGGTCGCGGATCGACACGCGCTCCTTGAGCAGGGCCTGCAGCACGCGCTGGATGGTGGCGGCGTTGACGACGCCGGGGATCAGGTCGTCGACGAGCTTCTTCTGGTTCTCCGGCAGCTCCTTCAGGAGCTTCTGCACCTCGGCGTAGGAGAGCAGGTCGGCCATGTTCTCCTTGAGGATCTCGGTCAGGTGCGTGGTCAGCACGGTGGCCGGATCGACGACCGTGTAGCCGCGGAAGGTGGCTTCCTCACGCAGGTCGTCGGCGACCCAGGTGGCCGGCAGGCCGAAGGCGGGCTCGCGCACGTGCTCGCCGGGCAGCTCCACCTGGCCGCCGCGCGGGTCCATGGCCATCAGGTGGCCCAGGCGCACTTCGCCCAGGCCAGCCTCCATCTCCTTGATGCGGATCGCGTAGCCCTGGTTGGCCAGGCGCATGTTGTCGAGGATGCGCACCGGCGGCATGACGAAGCCGAACTCGGTGGCCAGGGTCTTGCGCAGGGCGCGGATCTGGTCGGTCAGGCGGCGGCCTTCCAGATCGTTGATCAGGGTCAGCAGGCCGTAGCCCAGCTCGATCTTGACGTCGTCGATGGCCAGGGCCGCGCTGATCGGCTCTTCTTCCGGCTCGGCTGGAGCCGCGGCGGCCGCGGCGGCGGCGGCTTCGGCCGCCTCCTTGGCCGGGGCGAGCTTGGCCTGCTGGGCGCGGCGATAGGCCAGGAAGCCCGCGCCGACGGCCAGGCCCGCGAACGGCAGCAGCGGCATGCCGGGGATCAGGGCGATGACGCCCGACGAGGCCGACACCATGCCCAGCGCGACCGGGTTCATGGCCAGCTGCGTGGTCAGGGCCTTGTCGGCGCTGCCCTCGACGCCGGCCTTCGACACCACCAGACCGGCGGCGATCGAGATGATCAGCGCCGGGATCTGGCTGACCAGGCCGTCGCCGATGGTCATCAGGGTGTAGGTCGAGGCCGCTTCGCCGATCGGCACCTTGTGCTGCACGACGCCGATCAGGATGCCGCCGACGATGTTGATGCCGGTGATGATCAGGCCAGCGACGGCGTCGCCCTTCACGAACTTGCTGGCGCCGTCCATGGCGCCGAAGAAGGTGCTTTCCTGCTCAAGTTCCTTGCGGCGGATCTTGGCCTGGTCCTGGTCGATCAGGCCCGTCGACAGGTCGGCGTCGATGGCCATCTGCTTGCCGGGCATGGCGTCCAGGGTGAAGCGCGCGGCCACTTCGGCGATGCGGCCCGAACCCTTGGTCACGACCATGAAGTTCACCACCACCAGGATGATGAAGATGATCACGCCGATGACGAAGTTGCCCTGCATCATCAGGTTGCCGAAGGCGGCGATGACCGCGCCGGCCCCGTGGCCGCCCTCGTGACCATTACCCAGGATCAGGCGGGTCGAGGCGATGTTCAGGCCCAGACGATAGAGGGTCGCGACCAGCAGGACGGTCGGGAAAGAGGTGAACTCCAGCGGCTTCTTGATCAGCACCGCCGTCATCAGGATCAGCACCGAGCCGGTCAGCGACACGGCCAGCAGGATGTCGAGCAGCGCCGGCGGCACCGGCAGGATCAGCAGGACGATGATGCCCACCACGCCGACGGCCAGGCCCATCTCGCCGCGCAGGATCCCCTCCCACAGCGACTTGGCGCTGGGGATCGAGGAAGCGGCCTTGGGGGCGGCGGCGTCAGCCATGGAAAGCCTTGCTGCTGTTTCTCGGACGTGACCGTTCCGCTTGAAGCGATTTGTGACGGCCCGCCATCTCCTTAATCGAAATTAGCCATGTTCGGCGCCGGACCGATCGTCGCGGGCGCCGAACAGATTCTACACTTGAGGTTTAGGCGGCCGCGCCGACACCGCCCTGCGGCGGGGGCACGTTGACGCCGGCGTCGCCGTATTCCTTGAGCTTGTTGCGCAGGGTGCGGATCGAGATGCCCAGGATGTTGGCCGCGTGGGTGCGGTTGCCCAGGCAGTGCTCCAGGGTGTCGATGATCAGCGTCTGCTCCATCTCGGCCACGGTCTGGCCGACGAAGCTGCGGGTCACCGCCGCGGCGGCCACGGCTTCGGCCGCGGCCATCGAGGCGCCGCGGGCCACGGCCGCGTCGGGGGCCGGGGCCAGGGGCTGGCCGTCCGGCAGGCGGATGGCGAACTCCTCGATCTCGGCGCCGGTCGACAGCAGCACCGCGCGGTGCATGGCGTTTTCCAGCTCGCGCACGTTGCCCGGCCAGCGGTGGGCGATCAGGCGGCGCTTGGCCTCGGCCGAGATCGGCTTGAGGTCGATGCCGTTGGCGGCCGAGTACTTCTTCACGAAGTGCTCGCACAGATTGATGATGTCGCCCGGGCGTTCGCGCAGCGGCGGCAGCGCCAGGTTCACGACGTTCAGGCGATAGAGCAGGTCTTCGCGGAACACGCCTTCCTTGACCGCGTCGGCCAGGTTGCGGTTGCTCGTGGCGAGGATGCGGATGTCGACCTTGACCGGCTTGGTGCCGCCGACGCGGTCGATCTCGCGCTCCTGGATGGCGCGCAGCAGCTTGGCCTGCAGGCGCACGTCCATTTCCGAGATTTCGTCCAGCAGCAGGGTGCCGCCGTTGGCTTCCTCGAACTTGCCGATGCGG
>PJUJ01000545.1_pt1 | contig 15580 bp, 16 predicted proteins | sample 1512321 | NCBI WGS metagenome assembly PJUJ01 (sample SAMN08177669, study PRJNA422409) | Feces metagenome, whole genome shotgun sequencing project. | isolation source: Chicken feces enriched on filter paper: beechwood xylan treatment | host: Gallus gallus | place: USA: Madison | collected 2015-01-15 | reverse complement strand
CGCTTGAGTCTGTTAAGCTCGGTGCGTCTTGGAGAATCTTTACGCCACAAATCATCCAAAAGTTTATAATACAAATCTCGAAATAGGCCATGATTACGATGTTTGTTGATGTATGAGAGGTTGGACTTGCTAGGTGTTCTGGAGATGCCCATATGGCTCATGTTTCCTGTAGTACTACGAAGCCCATTAGAAATATCACGAACGGAATCAGCTGAGGAAAGATGGTTGAACTAATTTGTTAAAAATATTGCGATCTACTAGTCCTAATATCTGAGAAAATACGTTTATATTTAACATGGCGGTGATGGAATTTTAGCGAATTAAATATAGCAATCCCTGCTATATAATAAATACACCGCCATTTTTTTCCTTATTTTGGACACTACTGTCATGTTGAAGTATTATTTTTGTGACAATTAAGTAAGGGCTGTATGGAATGCAGTATGCACGTTAATTAATTACAAAAAAATCAATTAAAACAAAAAAATCTACCTATAGGGATTGCAATTTTTATTGCGAATCGCTTACGCCTCATATCAATTCATTAACATAAGAAAATATGTGGTGTTATAAAACCAAACTAAGCCATGTCAAACAAAAAAAGTTACCAAGCACCTGAAATATCTATTTTTGAAGTGTTTATTGAACAATCATTTGCCGCAGGATCTCAAGTGGCTCTGAATATTGAAAATTCAAATGATTAATAGAGTTAGAGTGGCAAAAAGAATCATTAGCAGTTGAGATAGATTGGTAAGGTTAATTGTTTTTCATATTATGAAGCCCATTTACTTATATATTATTATTAGTTTATTATTTATTTCCTGTGCTCAGGAAGTTAAACACTCTGCTATATCAGAATTCTTGACCTTAAGAGTCGATGAAGCAGAATATTTGGATGCGGTTACATTTAAATCTAATGAGGAAGGAGTTGTGCATAACAAAGTCTTCTTGGATGATGATTATTTTTTGGAAGTAAATATTTATTCTAATTCTAAGCCGAGTTTTAGGTCTTCGCATTTTAGAGAACCTTTAGGGAACAGCGTTAATTTTAGAATTTTAGTTTTTGATGAAAATCATAAATATTTATTAAGTAGAGATTACGTTTGTGGCACAACTATTACCACTGATATTCAACTACCAGCAAATAAGCACTATAGTTTTATAGTATATTCTTTTGGTAAAACGACAGCTATTCCCGCTATTAGTATAAATGTTGGAGATGACATTTCAGTTGCACAAATTGCCTTAAATTCATATGAGGATGTTATGTCGCACTCCTTACTTCATCAATTAATAGATCAGGATAATAATATATTATCTTTTGTCCTAAAGCACATCTTTAGTAAAATCAAGACTACGATTGATGCGAGTAATGTGGGGTCTATTAACACAGTAGGAAACTATAGTATTTCAAATACTTATTCACATGCTATTGTTAAATTCACTAATCAAGTTGCCAATCCACTAAATTTGACTTTTTCAAGTCTAAGTAATAATCTTCCCTTATCAGCATTTACGGTTTCTTCGGATTTCAAAACTGCCATTTCCAGCGAAAAATTAGTCTTTGCTGATGGGCAGCAATCGCAAACACTTAAAGTCGCTAGCTTGACTATAGAGAATGTACAAAGAACAAACCTTACGTTAATTAATCATGTTTTTCAGCCTGGAGTATATTATGAAGTTAATGTCTCTTTGAGGCGTGTTGGATATGTTGTGGGTGAGTTATATTGGGCGATAGGCAATCTTATCTTAGAAAATGGAGTATATAAGCCTGCAAGTAACCAAGGTGAATATGGGGATTATTGGTAAAGGGCAGATCGGAGTTTATCTGATGGAACAGCGGGTTATTATTATTTGACACCAATAAATAAAAATGCACCCCAAGTTCTTGGTTCTGGAAGTAAAGTAAAAGACATCTGCAATCAAGTTGGTCCTGGATGGAGGTTGCCCACTTATTTGGAAGCAGATACTTTAGAAAGATTTGCTTCTTGGCACAATGCGCCTATAAATAGATACGTGGGGTATTATACTAAGCCTAATAAAGTGGATAGTGTATATGGAGTGTATTTTGGCACTAATGCGCGACCTTCTTATGCGAATCAAGATAAATATTTATTCATACCATTTGCAGGGGCATATAATTCTGGAGTAATGTATAATTTTAATAGTATAGGGTTCTATTGGCATACTGGTATGGATGGGGGACAAGGTACTTCTTTCCAATTTGCACCAGGTTATATGAGTCCCAGAAATAGTGGTGGTCTTGATGATAGACGAGCAAATACAGTTAGATGTGTGAAACCTAATTGATTTAATAAATAAGTGTATGTGTGTTGTTAGGCTTCAAGGAAACTCGAAGCCTTTCTTTATTCTTTCCTTGTGGAATTGACCATTAATTTTGCATATTCCGTTGGTCTAATCCCAGCTACTTTGTAAAAAATATTGCTGAATGCCGATAAAGAACTATATCCTACCATTAAGGTGATTTCGTAAATATTATGCTGCTTTTCAGCGAGGAGTTCGAAAGCTTTGGTAATACGTAATGAACGCAGAAAACGTACATAATTCATTCCTAAGTTTTCTTTGAATTTGCGTGATAAAGTACGCGTACTTAATCCAAATCTTTGTGCGATTTCTTCAATTGTATAATTCGTTTCGAGATTTGCATTTAGAAATTTTGCTATTTCCAAAAGCTTAGGATCTTTGGGAAATGGATGCTGCATCATGATTGGAAGTTTAGTAGATTCTATTTGCGGTAGATTTTCTTTTATGGCGCGTAGAAAGTAATATTTTGCAGGATCATTGCTGTTGATTTTGCCAAACCAATGTTGTGTGTACAAAATCATTTCACGCAGTAAATCATTTGCAAAATAGATGTTGGGCTTGCTGAAAAATTTACTTTCCTCTTCCGTGGTTTTAAAGTAGATATTATACAATTCTACTTTCTTGCTATAAGTCAGTATAGAGTGGGGAACATTCGCTGGAATCCACATAAAACACCGTGCAGGTAAATACCAGTGTTTTTCTTGGATAAAAATATGCACAATGCCACCTTCTGCATAAAGCAATTGACCTTTAGTATGGCTATGCATCGCCGTTTCAATAGTAGTCAACTGCATGTGATTGATATAATAATCGATCTCATCACTATCCAATTCCTTCAGTATGGCTTTGATATCTGCGCGCATAAAGACTTTTTTTTTATTAGCTTCCTTACAAAGTTATATATAGTTTGGCGTAAATGAGCAAATCATTTTCTTATTTTATTAAGCGTTCGATTTGGTGCTAACCTACCTTTGTGCCGTTATAATATTTAGATTAAAACAGCAATCAGAATTTATGAAATATAATACGATTAAGTATCCATTGCTTATTTGTATGATACTTTTGGGAAGTCGGACGTTTGCCCAGTCCACTCTAAACTTTGAGCATATGAAATTGCAAGATGCAATAGATGTAGCCTTGCAGCAAAACATAAAACTCAAAGTTCAATCACTTCAAATAGGAATATCCAAATTAAAAGCAGAAGATATCAAGAACGAAAAGTTGCCGGATATTGAATTTGTCAGTGCTTTTCAGGTATTGGACAATTTGCGTCAATACGAAAATGGTATTCTGCATCCGTCGACTTCGTACGAAACACCTAGAGTGAAATATAATTTTACGCTAGAAGCTTCTATTCCGATTTATACAGGCGGAAAATTGAAGTTCGAAGATGAAAAGGCAGAACTCGAAACAGAAATTCAAGCTTTAAAAACACAAAAAGAAATTCGCGAAGTCAAAATGCAGGTGATTACAGCTTACTTGCAAGGTCTTCACTTGAAAGAACAACAAAAGCTTATCCATGACAAAATGTGTGAAGACACACTTGTCATTGCGCAATCCGAAAAGCTTCGTAAAAATGGTCTAGTAACCAATAATGATGTACTACGAACAAAGTTGTTGTTGTCTAATCATCAAATGGCTTATTCGGATTTGGATAAAGACTTAGCCATTTTGGAGCATCAAATCAAAACTTTATTGTCTTTGCCAGAAGAATCGGAATTTCACATTAATACGGATGATTTAATTACAGAAACGAATAAAATCTTTGTGTTGGAAGATTTAATAGCCACAGCGAATGAGAATTCTGAAGTGTTGAAGATGTTGGAAAAAGATGTGGAATTAAAGGAATTAGATAAGAAAATTACAAAATCCAATGTGCTTCCGAAAGTTTCAGCAGGTGGTGAGTATGGGTACAATTATCCGAACTTCATGTTTTTCCCTCCAGTAGAGCATTTATATCGATTTGGTGCAATAGGAGTGAATTTAAAAATGCCGCTTTCTAATTTTTACAAAAACAAAGTGAAGATGAAAATGGCAAATGAGCAAATCAAAATTGCTCAATTGGAAGTCGAAGAGAAAGAAGAAAATATCCGTCATGATGTATTCGCGGCGCAAAAGAAATTAGAAGAAGCGAATAAAAAGATTGTGATTGCGAATCAAGCTATCGAGCAGGCGAAAGAAAACTACCGAATAGTACGCTTAAAATACAGTAACCAATTGAGTCTGATTACCGAATTAATTGATGCGGACAATGCTTATCTGGAAGCGCAAACGCAACTTATCTCATTGCAAATCAATAAACAATTAAAATACTATCAATTACAATACGTATTAGGAAATATATAATACTATGGCATCACAAATGACAACAAGCGAAAAACGCACTAATAAAATTTTAGGTATCATAGCATGGATATTTGTGGGAATCGGCGTCTTAGTTTTAGGCTGGTTTTACCTCTTTGCATCTTCGCATGTGAATACCAACAATGCGCAGGTGCGTCAATATATCACCCCCGTATCGAGTAAAGTGTCTGGCTTTATTCAGGAAGTTCGTTTCGAAGAAAATCAATTCGTACACAAAGGCGACACCTTGGTTGTGATTGATAACCGCGAATTTGCGAATCAGGTTCAAATGGCAGAAGCAACTTTAGAAAGTACTGCAGAATCGGTGGATTCGTACCAAAGTGCGGTATCCGTCAAATCCAGCGATTTGCAAACTATTCAAGCGAATATCGAAGCTTCTAAAATCGAGGTTTGGCGCACTGAACAAGAATACCAACGTTTCAAAAACTTGGTAGAAGAAGAGGCCGCTACTATTCAACAATTCGAAAATGTAGAAGCAAAATTCAAACAAGCGCAAGCACATTTGAAAGCTTTGCAAAATCAATATACTACCGCAAAAATCAATGCTGCAGCTGAACAGACAAAAGTAGCGCCAGTACGAAGTCAAGTAGCACAACAAAAAGCCCATTTGAATAATACGAAACTCATCTTGAGCTATACATATGTCGTTGCACCTTATGAAGGTTGGGTTGGTGTGAAAAACATTCAAGTCGGTCAATTAATCAAAGAAGGACAAGCTTTAGTACAAGTGGTTTCGAAAGAAAAATGGGTGGTCGCGAATTTCAAAGAAACTCAATTGGGTGAAATAGATACAACTAAAGAAATTGAAATTCATGCTGATGCTTTCCCAAATATTGTATTCAAAGGAAAAGTTCAATCTCTTTCTCCAGCTGCGGGTTCGGAGTTTTCATTAATCAAACCGGACAATTCGACAGGTAACTTTGTGAAAATAGAACAACGTTTCCCAGTGAAAATTGTGCTAGAAGAATCTACAGATTTGGATAAGTTGAGAACAGGTATGAATGTGACTGTTTCTGCGCAAAAAATTGACTAAGATGGAAAAAGGTAATAGTTTAATCAAATCTTGGGTGCCAGGCAAACTTGCTGTACCGTTATTGGTATTTGCAATGTTTCCGCATTTGATGCTATTATCAATGTTCAATTTGAATAGCACCTTTACGGCTTCCTTTTTGGATATGGAAGTGGAGGACTTGCAGTTCATGTTTTCGATGGCTTATGCGATGATCGTGTGTGGACTATTTGTGCATAGTCGTTTGTTTGGTGCGATGAACGTACGCTTGTATTTATTGGTAACCACGATGCTTAATATTGTCATACTAGCAGCGATGACGTTTACACGCAATCCAGAGCTTATGATTGGTTTGCGTATCATTCAAGGACCATTGTCGCTTTTCGAGGGATGTATCATGATTCCTGTTCTCATAAACGCCATCAAAACGCCCAATGCAAAATTCATAGCCTACGCTGTTTTGTATTCTTTTATGCTCACAGGCGATAAATATTCTTTGTCGATTGTGAAATTTGCTATTGAAAATTATAGCCATAATGCTATTATTTATACTATTATAGGTTTTCACTTATTGGCATTGTTGATTTATTTGTTATTGCTCAATCCAAAACGAGTCTTTCCGAAGAAACCATTGTATCAATTGAGTTTAGGAGGTGTATTTCTGCTTGCCATTTCTTTGATGTCTGGAGCATTCTTTTTAGTTTATGGTAAGAAATACAATTGGTTTGAGTTCGAAAATATCATACTTTCCTTAGTCAGTTTCTTCGTGTTTGCTGCCTTATTTTTATTCTATCAGATTACGAATAAGCGACCCTTGTTTCACTTTGATGTGTTCAAATCAGAACGCGTAGTGCTAGGAGTTATCTTGTTCTTCTGTTTTTATGTGTTGCGGTCTTCGATGAGCAATATTTACCAAGTCATGTCTTCGGTCTGGAAATGGCCTTGGGAATATATATTGCAGGTACAGTATTTTAATGTGGTAGGGAGCTTAGTAGGGATAACGATTTCCTATTTTCTGTTTACCCGAAATGTTCCGTTAAAAACTATTTTTATCTTAGCATTCTCCATTCTTTCTGCATGTATGTTATGGTTTAGCTATTTGTTTTATCCTGAAACGGGAACATTTGATATCGGCATTGCTTTATTCACAGAAGGCGTAGGGCAGGGAATATTAATTACACCATTGGTATTTTCGATGATTGGATCGGTGCATCCTAGTATATCGGGAAGTGCTTCTCAAGCAGGTACTGCCACACGTTTTTGGACCAGTACATTTGGTTTTGCTTTGATGCAAAATTTGATTTGGCATTTGACAACAAAACATGAATTTTTACTCACTCAAAATTTAGATGTAACACATCCCATATTTCAACAAGCATGGTCCGAAGTCTTCGGGAAATCTAGTGCTAAATTCCTCCTTTATAATGATGCGATGCATATTTCTGTGTTGCAATTAAAAGCGCAGCTAGCACAACAAGCCTTATTGGTGGCGAATATGGAAATATTTCGAGGCTTATTCATCTTTGGGATTTTAATTGTACTCATCATTATTATTTACAGGCCGATTAAAAGTCTTTTGTTATCGTCTAAGGTGAAATAGTAAGCTGATAGTTAAAGTTTAACAAACTTATTTTCGCTTTTTTTGTTGAATCTATTGAAAACCGTTAAATTGTATTCACTAAAAGTCGAATTATTAGCTTTATGCAAAGATTTTTCTCACTACCATTTTATTTAAAACTAGCTACTGTTCTGATTAATATACTAGCCATAGGTTATTTTATGCATATCGGACAGACGATTATTGTACCATTAATCTTAGGGACACTTTTTGCGCTGTTGTTGGTTCCAGCCTGTAATTGGTTGGAAAGAAAGTTGCGATTTCATCGAACCTTGGCGGCTTTGGTGGCTTTACTATTATTCTTCGGATTGATAATTGGGGTTTTCACCTTGATAGGTTCTCAAATGACAATGTTAAAGGATGATTGGCCTGCTTTCGAAACTCAAATATGGACAGGGATTAATTCCATACAGGCTTGGATCCATGAGACTTTCAACATTGGTTATAGCAAACAATCTGAATATCTTTCTCAAACGTTGAGTAAGTCCTTGAGTCAAGGAACTGCGATTGTAGGAATTGCGTTAATCTCTTTGTCTTCTTTGTTCATTCTGTTGGTATTTACATTTTTATATACCTTTTTTATCCTTATTTATCGTAGACATATATTGCGTTTTATGTTGTTGTTGAACAAAAGAGAACATCAATCTATTATTTTAGACATTGCAAGTGAAGTGCAATATGTGGTCAAGAAATATCTAATAGGTTTGATTTTGCAAATGCTTATTGTGGCAGTAATGACATTCATAGCCTTAAGTATTATAGGTGTAAAATATGGACTTATGCTTTCGATTATTACAGGTGTAATTAATGTGCTTCCTTATGTGGGGATTTTTGTGGCTTTACTTATTATCTCGTTGATTACTTTCGCGACATCCTCGTTGACAAAAGTGTTGTTTGTCGTAGTAGCACTAATTGTTGTGCACTTTATAGATAGTAACTTTGTAGTGCCAAAGATTGTTGGTTCTAAAGTAAAGATTAATTCGCTTTTTGCCATGTTAGCCATTATTATGGGGGAATTGATTTGGGGTATTTCAGGAATGTTTTTAGCCATACCAATATTAGCTATTCTCAAGATCGTATTTGATCGTATATATGATTTAAAACCTTGGGGATTTTTACTAGGAGAGGAAGATTCATCTGATCATTCATATAAGATACTTCGTGATGAACTTTATCCAGAAGTTGTCGAAATCAAAGAGGTTAAAAATAAGAAAGACGGTATTTAACCGTCTTTCTTATTATGGGTTTGTGGACCACAAAGAAGCTGATTTCAACATGGCTCTTCTTGGTAATTTCAAGTTCGCAACAATTAGTTCAGCGAAATCTTCTGGTTGTAATACTTTATCAGGGTTACCGTCAGTTAATTTTAAATCAATTGACATATCTGAAGCAATAGTAGATGGCATCAATGTACATACGCGGATATTGTTTTTACGCACCTCACGCATTAATGAATCCGAGAAACCAATAACACCGAATTTGGATGCGCTATATGCTGAAGTTGTAGCCGCACCATTCAATCCTGCTGTAGATGAAACGTTAACAATATCACCTTGATTTTTAGCAATTAATTGAGGTAATACCGCTTTAGTTACATAGTATGTTCCTAAAAGGTTGGTATTGATAATGTCTGTCCATGTTTTAACATCCATATCCAATACTGATGCAAATGCACCAATACCAGCATTATTAATCAAAATATCAAAAGTGCCAAATTCAGCATTCAACTCTTGAACAGCTTTCTCAACAGCTTCGAAGTTGGTAATATCAAATACTTTATAAGCCGCTTTTACACCTAAAGCTTCTAGCTCTTTTACTGTCTCCACTAGTTTAGCTTCGTTACGACCAGTGATCGCCACGTTAATGCCTTCTTGAGCAAAAGCTAAAGCTGTAGCTTTACCTAAGCCACGACCTCCACCTGTAATAAGCGCAAATTTTCCTTGTAAATTTTCCATATTCAAAATTACCAAAACTCTAATTGTCTTGGTGCCAAAAAAGTTATTTAATACACTAATTTTACATAAATAAATCTGTTCTCTCTTCCAAATAGACGTATATTTATTTACAATATATAAGTAATAGAAGCTATGGCACAAACAACTCAAGTAAAAGCTTTCGGTACGGAAGCTGCGGATCAGGATTTAAGAGAAATGACTATTGTACGTCGCGAGGTTACGGCTTCAGATGTGGAAATTGATATCTTATATTGTGGTGTATGTCACTCCGATCTACATACAGCGCGAAATGATTGGGGAGGAAGTATGTATCCCGTGGTGCCAGGTCACGAGATCATAGGTCGTGTGACAAAGGTAGGTGATGCTGTAAGTAAATATAAGATAGGTGATTTAGTAGGTGTTGGATGTTTGGTGGATTCTTGTCGTACTTGTGAAAGTTGTCAAAAAGATTTAGAGCAATATTGTTTGAATGGTTCTGTAGGAACGTATAATGGTAAGGATAAATTTTTAGGAGGACATACTTTTGGTGGATATTCTGAGAAAGTTGTTGTCGACGAGAATTACGTATTGCGTGTGCCTGAAAATTTAGATATAAAAGCCGTTGCGCCTTTATTATGTGCAGGTATTACGACTTGGTCACCATTAAAACATTGGAATGCAGGTCCAGGTAGTAAGGTAGCCGTTATAGGTCTGGGTGGGTTAGGGCATATGGCTATTAAGTTAGCAAAAGGATTAGGGGCAGAGGTTACTTTGTTTTCTCGTTCCACGAACAAAATTGAAGATGCTAAAAAACTAGGAGCAGATACGGTTGTAATTTCAACTGACCCGGACCAGATGAAGTCAGTGGCGGGAAAATTTGATTTAATAATCGATACAGTACCTTATGATCACGATGTCAATCCGTATGTAACGACTTTGAGTGTTAGTGGAACTTTAGTGTTGGTGGGTTATATTGGAAAGATGGCTACCGCATTGAATACTGTTCCTATGATTATGGGGCGTAAAGCTGTGGCAGCTTCTGTGATTGGAGGTATTAAAGAAACACAAGAAATGTTAGATTTTTGTGGTGAGCATAATATTGTATCGGATGTAGAGATGATTACTATGCAGAATATTAATGAAGCCTACGAGCGTATGCTTAAGAGCGACGTTAAATATCGCTTTGTGATTGATATGGCTTCTTTAAAAAAATAAGACTTTATTCAAAAATATTTATTGAAAAATAAAATTATTTCTCAATAGTATGTTTACTTATAGATGTCTTTTTATACTAATAGGTATGAAAAGACATTTACTATTATTTGCAGTGGCAATAGGATTTGCTTCTGCTTCCTACGGACAGACCTCCTACGGCGTGAAAGCTGGAGTTAATTTACCTGCAATTAAATTTTCAGGACCAGGTCTAGATTATAAACCAAAAGCCTTACTGGATTTCATGTTACGGGTTATGCTGATATTAAATTAATACCAAACTTATCTATTCAGCCTGGTTTATCTTTACAAAATAAAGGTGGAAAGATAAATTTTTATGATTTGATTAATGCCATTGATTTTACCAAAGTAGAAGGAGATTTCGAAATCGCTGGTCAAGATATCAATTTAGAAGATGTGGAGGGAGCAGAGATTCTTAAGGATTTTGAGCCCACCGTAAGTACTCTATATATTGAGGTTCCAATAAACTTTGTATATTATATACCTGCTGGAAATGGAACCGTATTGTTAGGGGCAGGGCCTTATGCTGCATATGGTGTTTCTACACGAACTAAATTCCAAGATTATAATGAAAGTTGAAGTTTTGATGAAGCGGGAATGAAAGCTTTTGATGTGGGACTAAATGTAATGGCTGGTTATAAACTTGCTAATGGATTTTTGGTAAATGCTGGATATGGTCTGGGGCTATTAAATACTTCTAAAGAAACAGGTTCTAAGTATTCAAATAAAAACCGAGTACTCTCTTTTGGAATTGGCTATCAATTTTAAAAAAATTAATTGATATTAAAAAGGAACTCCATTTCGAAATAAATGGAGTTCCTTTTTTTATACGTTCTTGTGACGAATAATTGTAGTGCTCTTTGTATTTTTAATTATAAATCATTCTGCTATGAATAAAATGAAGATAGAAATATGGAGCGATGTGATGTGTCCATTCTGTTATATTGGAAAACGTCGTTTTGAAAAATCATTAGAAAATTCGCCGATAAAAGATAAACTCGAAATCGAATGGAAAAGTTTTCAATTGAATCCCTATTTAGAAACAGATACATCTATTTCTATTGATGAATATTTAGCCCAGCACAAAGGGATGCCTTTGGCACAAGCGCAAGCTTTGAATGCGCAAGTTACGCAAATGGCTGCTCAAGAAGGTTTGGTTTATAACTTTGATAAGTCTGTTGTTGCTAATTCTTTTAAAGCACATGTATTGACACATTTTGCAAAGAAATTTCGAAAGCAAGATGAGGTAGAAGAATTGTTATTCCAAAGCTATTTTACCGAAGGTAAAAATATCGATGATATCGGGGTGTTAAAAGATATTGCTACACAACTGGGGCTAGACGCTGAAGCATATGAAAAAGCTGTACAAGAGGGATCTTTGGATGATGAGGTGAAAATGGATTTGCACGAAGCACGTCAAATCGGTGTACAAGGGGTTCCTTTCTTTGTATATGATCGTAAATACGCTGTATCAGGAGCGCAGCAATTAGAATTATTTGTTCAAACTTTAGAAAAAGCCTATTCAGAATGGCAACCAGAAGCTAATTCAATTCAGATTCAGGATACTTCTGGTGGGCCTAGTTGTGGTCCTGACGGATGTGATTAAACAAAAAATCCTTCTCTTTATGGGAGAAGGATTTTCTTTTTCAGTACTGAAATCTATCACACTTTGATTTCCACTTCAACACCTGAAGGTAATTCAAGTTTCATCAATGCGTCAACAGTTTTAGCATTTGATGAGTAGATATCCAAAAGTCTTTTGTAAGAACATAATTGGAATTGCTCACGAGCTTTTTTGTTAACGTGTGGTGAACGTAAAACTGTATAGATTTTTTTCTCAGTAGGAAGAGGAATAGGACCTGAAACTACTGCACCTGTAGGTTTTACTGTTTTTACGATTTTCTCAGCTGATTTGTCAACTAAATTGTAATCGTAAGATTTCAATTTGATTCTGATTCTTTGGCTCATTTTGTATTTGTTTTTAAAATGATCTCCTATTAGAGCTATTCACAATAGGAGACCGGTTTATTTTTATAAAGTTCTATTATTCTACAGAACCTTTGATTCTACCTTTAGATTTTGCAATTACTTCGTCAGCTACGTTACGAGGAGCTTCTGCATAGTGATCAAACTCCATAGTAGAAGTTGCACGACCTGAAGTGATAGTACGTAATTGAGTTACATAACCAAACATCTCTGAAAGTGGTACTAACGCTTTGATTACTTGAGCGCCATTACGTGAGTCAAGACCTTGCATCTGACCACGACGACGGTTCAAGTCACCCATTACATCACCCATGTTTTCTTCTGGTGTCAATACCTCCACTTTCATGATAGGCTCCATCAACACAGGAGAACATTTAGGTAATGCTTCACGGTAAGCCATCTTAGCAGCTAATTCGAATGATAATGAATCTGAATCGACTGCGTGGAATGAACCATCAATCAAACGAACTTTCATACCTGATAGAGGGTAACCCGCTAATACACCATTATTCAATGAAGCTTCGAATCCTTTTTGAACTGAAGGAATGTATTCTTTAGGAATAGCACCACCTACGATTTCATTTACGAATTGTAAAGCTGATTTTGAAGTATCGTAATCTTCATCAACTGGAGAGATAACAACTTTGATATCCGCGAATTTACCACGACCACCTGATTGTTTTTTGTATACTTCACGGTGTTCAGTAGTACCATTGATAGACTCTTTGTAAGCTACTTGAGGAGCACCTTGGTTAACCTCAACTTTGAATTCACGTTTCAAACGGTCGATCAAGATTTCTAAGTGAAGCTCACCCATGCCTGAGATTACTGTTTGACCAGTTTCCTCGTCAGATTTAACTACGAATGTAGGATCCTCTTCAGCTAATTTACCAAGACCAATACCTAATTTATCTACGTCAGCTTGAGTTTTAGGCTCGATTGCTAAACCGATAACCGGCTCAGGGAATACCATTGACTCAAGAACGATAGGAGCTTTCTCATCACACAAAGTATCACCAGTTTTGATGTCTTTGAAACCAACAACAGCACCGATATCACCAGCCTCGATAAAAGGAATAGGATTTTGTTTGTTAGCATGCATTTGGAAGATACGAGAGATACGCTCTTTGTTACCTGAACGAGTGTTCAATACGTAAGAACCAGCCTCTAATTTACCAGAGTAAGCACGGATAAAACATAAACGACCTACGAATGGGTCAGTAGCAATTTTGAAACCTAATGCTGCGAAAGGCTCGTTAACCGAAGGTTTACGTTCGATTTCAGCACCAGTGTCAGGGTGAGTACCTTTTACGGCCTCTACATCAAGAGGTGAAGGCAATAACTCCATTACTAAATCCAACATAGTTTGTACACCTTTGTTTTTGAAAGATGAACCACAAACCATAGGAACGATAGAGTTATCTAATACAGCAGCACGTAAAGCGTTCAAGATTTCACGCTCAGTCAATGAATTAGGATCTTCGAAGAATTTCTCCATCAAAGACTCATCATAACCCGCTACTGCTTCTAATAATTTCTCACGGTATTCAGCTACTTCGTCAACCATATCATCAGGGATAGGCACTTCAGTAAAAGTCATACCTTTATCGTGTTCATTCCATACGATACCACGGTTGTTGATCAAGTCAACTACACCTTTGAAAGTGTCTTCAGCACCGATAGGTAATTGTAAAGCAACTGCTTCAGAACCTAACATTTCTTTTACTTGTTTAACAACTTTCAAGAAGTCAGCACCTGAACGGTCCATTTTGTTAACGAAACCAATACGAGGAACTTTGTAGTTATCAGCTAATCTCCAGTTAGTCTCAGATTGAGGCTCAACACCATCTACTGCTGAAAATAAGAATACTAATCCGTCTAATACACGTAATGAACGGTTTACCTCAACCGTGAAATCCACGTGTCCAGGAGTATCGATTACGTTTACTTGGTATTTGTTACCACGGTAGTTCCAGAATACTGTAGTTGCAGCAGAAGTAATTGTGATACCACGCTCAGCCTCTTGCTCCATCCAGTCCATAGTTGAAGCACCTTCGTGAACTTCACCTAATTTATGGTTTACACCTGAGTAGTAAAGGATACGCTCAGTTGTAGTAGTTTTACCAGCATCGATGTGAGCAGCGATACCGATATTTCTAGTGAATTTTAAATCTCTTGCCATATTATTTTTTAGTTTCCCTTACGGGGCTTTTGTTTTTAATGCAGATTGTGAAATAAGTACACCGACCTTGATAATATATAAGATGTATTACCAAAGGTCGGTGTAATCATATTTGAATCTTTGTGTTCAAAATTAGAATCTGAAGTGTGAGAACGCTTTGTTAGCTTCCGCCATTTTGTGCGTATCTTCTTTCTTCTTCACAGCAGCACCTTCACCTTTAGAAGCTGAAATGATTTCTCCTGCTAATTTCTCAAACATAGTTTTTTCACCACGTTTACGGGCGTAAGAAATTAACCATTTCATACCTAAAGCAATTTTACGCTCTGGACGAACTTCCATAGGAACTTGGAAGTTAGCACCACCTACACGGCGAGATTTAACTTCAACAGCAGGCATAACGTTGTTTAAAGCTTTTTTCCAAGTCTCTAAACCGTTTTCTTGTGTTTTTTGTTCTACTAATTCTACTGCATTGTAAAAAATAGAGTAAGCGATAGATTTTTTACCGTCTAACATCATATTATTTACGAAACGTGTTACCTGAACGTCATTAAACTTTGGATCAGGTAAAATGATTCTCTTTTTCGGTTTTGATTTTCTCATTTTTCTTTCCTCCGTTTAATTATTTCTTTTTACCTTTTGCTGGAGCTGCAGCTGCTTGTCCTGGTTTAGGACGCTTAGTTCCGTATTTCGAACGACGTTGGTTACGACCTGCTACACCTGAAGTATCTAATGCACCACGGATGATGTGGTAACGTACACCTGGTAAATCTTTCACACGACCACCACGGATCAATACGATCGAGTGTTCTTGTAAGTTGTGACCTTCTCCAGGGATGTAAGCGTTAACCTCTTTACCGTTTGTTAAACGTACACGAGCTACTTTACGCATTGCTGAGTTTGGTTTTTTAGGGGTAGTAGTATATACACGT
>PJUJ01000537.1_pt1 | contig 15816 bp, 12 predicted proteins | sample 1512321 | NCBI WGS metagenome assembly PJUJ01 (sample SAMN08177669, study PRJNA422409) | Feces metagenome, whole genome shotgun sequencing project. | isolation source: Chicken feces enriched on filter paper: beechwood xylan treatment | host: Gallus gallus | place: USA: Madison | collected 2015-01-15 | reverse complement strand
GGTCCTGCCCGTCCGTGGGACAGCCGGGTCCAGGGTTGAAACAGCACCCGCGCCTCCGGCCCTCCGGAATAACGACGCGGCGGAGCGGTCGACGAAGCCGAAACGCTAAACAAACACACGGTCTCCGGGCTCCGCCCGGCCGCTCCGCGCCTCCCCATCAGCTTTCGTGGATTTCCACGGGAGTGTGAGAACGCATGTCCAACCCTCAAGGAACCTCCCCCCGTGGGGGAGGCGATCGCGCAGCGATCGGTGGGGGGAGTGATTGCGAACTCACCCGCCGTCTCGAAAGCTGAAACCGACCCCCCACCGGCCTTCGGCCGCCTCCCCCAGAGGGGGAGGTTCGCCGATCCAAGACCCTCCCCCTGAAGGGGGAGGTGGCCCGGAGGGCCGGAGGGGGAAGTGTCTGCGGACGTCGAGGGCGCTACTGGCTCACCAGCAACTTCCCCCTCAGTCGCTCCGCTACAGCTCCCCCTTCAGGGGGAGCATCTGGATCCCCTACCCCGCCGCGCGGGCCTTGAAGCCCGCCAGGCGGTCCAGCTTGTCCAGCAGGTAGTCGCTCTCTTCGCGCGACACCGCCTGGGAGGAGGTCAGGAACCGTTGCAGCATGTGCTCCTGGAACCGTTCGCGCTCGCCGGGGCGGCCGTCAAATTCCATGCCGTGATAGGCGTCCACGCCTGCGCGGAAGGCGGCGTAGAGGCGCGAGGGCAGGCCCGCGCGCTCGTAGACCGCCTTCAGGCCCAGCGCGCCGGCGTCGTGCACCATCAGCCAGGTGCGGTGATGCGGCACCCCGGCCAGTTCGGCCAGGCCCCATTCGACGAAGGTCATGTGGCCATGGGCCAGCGCCCGCAGCAGCAGCGACGGCGTCAGCCGGCCCGCGCGGTTCAGGTGGGCGACGAAGGCCTTGGGATCGGCGGTGCGGCCGGCCTGGTCCACCAGGTCGATGGTCGCGCGCTCCTTGGCGCCGACGATGATCTCCAGCGCCCGCTCGGCCGACAGGGCGTGGTTGTCGAGGATATGCTCGCGCAGCTGGTCGCCGACCATGTCGATCAGGCGCTCGGTCACCGACAGCGGCAGCACCGCGCGGTAGGCCACGGCTTGCAGCACGCTTTCGGACTTGGCGAAGCGGTCCAGCGCCTTCTGCAGGGCGAGGTCCGAGAAACGGGCGTTGTCGTTGGCGCACACCGCGGCCACGACGTCTTCCGGCGCCTGCTCGACCAGCAGGCCGGTGACCTTGCTCGAGAGCTTGGGCCGGCGGGCGATGGCCATCTGCCGCACCGGGCCGCCCAGGCGGATGATCTCGGCCAGGTCCTGGTCGGTGAACACCGGCGAGAAGCTGATCACCGGCAGCGACACGCTCTCGACGTCGCGCGCCAGGCGGTTGGCCACGTCCGGCGGCAGCAGCGGCGAGGTCTTCAGCGTCACAGCCAGCGCCCGGCGCACCAGCTCGGCGGCGTCGGCGGCCATGACCCGCAGGATTTCCTGGGCCTGCAGGCGCTCGTCCTCGGAAAGTTCGGCGCGGTCGATCTTGCGGCACAGTCGGTGCGCGGCCAGGGCGCGCTCGTCAGGCGTCGCGCCCTTCACGAGCATGCGGATATCGTCGTTGGTCAGCGCGGCGCGGGTCGTGGCCATGGGCCTGGCCTTCTGCGAATGAACGGTCGAATCAAACAATGTGCCGTTAGGCTTAACGATTGTTTGCCCGCAAACACCCCGGCATTAACGATACCGCGTAACCCGCCGCAAACCGTGACCGCCTAGCGTCCTCGCCTGAACGCCCGAGGATCTGATTCTTGTTCGCATCGCCCCGAACCCATGACGTGAAACGGCCCGGGGCCGACGCTGCGCTCGCCCTCGGCGTGCAGGTGGCGCTGCTGCCCTACGCCCTGGCCATCTTCGCCGTAAGCCTGCCGTTCTTCGTCTGGGCGGGCTCGTTCGCCCAAAATGCGGTGTGGATGTCGCTGAGCTTCGCGATCTTCGCCATCAACTGGGGCGTGTTCTACGGGATCACCAACTGGCTGAAGACCCCGCACGCCCAGGACCTGACCAAGCGCATGCGGCTTCAGGTCGCGGGCGGCCTGCTGTGGGCGCTGGGCGTGATCCAGATGTCGGCCTTCGCCGACGGCGCCGGCCCGATCCGCGAGACCCTGCTGCTGCTGTCGGCCGCCGCCGGCATGGTCTGCATCTTCTTCGCCTCGCCGGTGCTGCAGAGCCTGGTGGTGGTCGCGCCCGTGGCCGCGATCGGCCCGCTGTGGGCGCTGTTCAGCCGCCCCGAGAGCCGCCAGGCCGGCCTGATGGCCGCCGGCGGGCTGGCCCTGGCGCTGGCCATGGCCATGATCTTCAACCGCATGCTGCGCCGCCAGCACGCCCTGGCCGTGGCCCACGAGGCGCTGATCGAGGAACGGATGCGCGTGCTGGAGGCCGCCGAGCGGACCGCCCGCTCCAAGTCCGACATCGTCGCCACCCTCAGCCACGAAATCCGCAACGGCCTGACCGGCGTCACCCACGTGCTGGCCGCCGCCGCCGGCAAGGGCGGGCGGGCCGCGCCCTCGCGCGAGCAGCTGAACGCCGCCCTCGACGCGGCCCAGGACCTGATCTCGGTGCTCAACGCCACCCTCGACGCCGAGACCGCCGAGGCCGGCCGCCTGGCGGTCGAGACCCAGGCCTTCGAGCCCGTGCGCCTGGTCCGCGACCTGGCCCTGCTGGAGCGTCCGCACGCCCTGGCCAAGGGCCTGGAACTGGCCGTGCATGTCGATGCGTCGCTGGAGAACCGGGCGCTGGGCGCGGCCATGGCCGATCCCATGCGCACCCGCCAGATCATCGCCAACCTGGTCGGCAACGCCGTGAAGTACACCATCCGCGGCCGGGTCGAGGTGCGGATCGAACCGCGCGGCGACGACCGCATCGCCATCGAGGTCGCCGACACCGGTCCTGGCCTGTCGGCCGAGGAACTGGAGCAGGCGTTCGAGCCCTTCCGCCGCGTCGAGCGCACCGGCGCCGGCGTCAACGGCGCGGGCCTTGGCCTTTCGCTGTCGCGCCAGCTGGCCCGGCTGATGGGCGGCTCGCTGGAGACCAGCAGCGCCCTGGGCGTGGGCAGCTGCTTCACCCTGCTGCTGCCCTACGACGCCGCCTGCCCCTGCCCGCAGGAGCCGGTCGAGGAGACCCTGGCCGCCGCCGATCCCGCCCCCGACGTCCAGCGCAGCCTGCGCGTGCTGATCGCCGAGGACGACGCCCTCAACGCGGCCATGCTGCGCGCCATCCTCGAGCAGCTCGGCCACCAGGTCGTGCACGCCCAGAACGGCCGCCGCGCCGTCGACCTGGCCAAGGTCTGCGAGTTCGACCTCGTCATGCTCGACGGCCGCATGCCGGTGCTGGACGGTCCGCAGACCGCCGCCGAACTGCGCGCCCTGCCCGGCGCTGGCGGCCAGATGCCGATCATCGCCGTCATCGGCGGCGACGCCGACGAGGCCCGCGAGTGCACCGAGGCCGGCGCCGACACGGTGCTGCGCAAGCCCGTCAGCGTCGCGGGCGTCGCCCGGGCCGTGGCCGACGCGGCCGCCCTCACCCGCCAGCCTCGGGCTGAAGCCGCGCGCGGCGTGGCCTGACGGACTTCCCAACGCTCGTTTGACCGCTAATCTCGTCTCCAACGACAAGAAAAGCGGAGGAAGCGAATGCTGCGGGACCTCAAGGTCGTCGAACTGGCCACCTACATCGCCGCCCCGGGCGCAGCCGGCATCCTGGCGGACTGGGGCGCCGACGTGGTCAAGGTCGAGGCGCCGGACGGCGATCCGATGCGCCGCTTCTTCGAGACCATCGGCGCCGACCAGGCCGCCAACCCGATCTTCGAACTCGACAACCGCGGCAAGCGCGGGATGGTGCTCGACATCCGCACGCCCGGCGGCGCCGAAGCGCTCAAGCGCCTCATCGCCACCGCCGACATCTTCCTCACCAACGTCAGGCCCGCCGCCCTGCGCCGCGCCGGCCTCGACCACGAGACCCTGCGCGCGGCCTTCCCCGCCCTGATCTACTGCAGCCTCACCGGCTACGGCCTGACCGGCCCGGACGCCGACAAGCCGGGCATGGACGTCGCCGCCTTCTGGTCGCGCGCCGGGGTCGGAGCCCTGACCGCGCCCAAGGGCGCCGAGCCCTTCCCGATCCGCACCGGCATGGGCGACCACGTCACCTCGCTGGCCACGGTCTCGGCGATCCTGGCGGCGGTGCACGAGCGCCATCGGACGGGCGTCGGGCGCCTGGTCGAGACCTCGCTGCTGCGCACCGGCGCCTACGCCATCGGCTCGGACCTCGCCATCCAGCTGCACTTCGGCAAGCTGGCCTCGACCCGTCCGCGCCGCGAGGCGGTCCAGCCGCTGGCCAACTTCTTCCAGACGCGCGACGGCCGCTGGATCTGCCTGCTGGCCCGCCAGGGCGCGACCGACTGGCCCAGGATCGCCGCCGCCGTCGGCCGGCCCGAACTGGTCGACGATCCGCGCTTCTCCGGCGCCCGGGCCCGGCGCGAGAACACCGCCGCCCTGGTCGACATCCTCGACGAGGCCTTCGGCGCAATGGACTACGAGACCGCCGCGGCCGCCCTCGACGCGGGCGACATCACCTGGGCGCCCTGGCAGACGCCGCGCGACCTGGTCGAGGACCCGCAGGCCCAGGCGGCCGGCTGCTTCGTCGAAACCCTGGACGGCCGCCGCTCGCCCGCCGCGCCGGCCCGCTTTCCCGGCATCGACGAGCGTCCGCGTGCGCCCGCCCCGTCGCTGGGCGCGGACACGGCCGCAGTCCTGGCCGAGCTCGGCTATTCGGATGAGGAGATCGAGGCCCTGCGGGCCTAGCGGGCCTTGCCACCGGCCGAACCGGCGTTGGCGTCCGAGAGCATGCGCAGCATCTCGGCCGAGAACAGGCTGTTGGCCACGCGGCTGACGCCGCCGCCGTCGTCCGAGCGCGCGCCGCTGAAGGCGCCGCCATATCCCTGCGACCCGCGCAAGACGAGGTCCACCACGGCCTTCTGCTGGTCGATACGGTCGAGCCGTCGGCCCGAGGCGTACTGCAGGAAGCCTTCGTCGCTCTGCGGCTCGCGCTCGCGGACGGTCGGCGCGCCGCCGCTTCCGCCGGCGCTCTTGGTCAGGTTCGCATAGACCTCGCCGACGGTGGCGGCGCGGCCTTCGCGATAGAAGATCGATCGGTTGGCGGCGGCGGCTTCCGGAAACATCGAAGCGGCGCTGGCGCCCGGGTTGCGATTGGCCGCCTCGATCAGCCGGGCCGAACCCTGCGGACCCAGGAAGTGGGCGGCGTAGAGCTCGCCCGAGGTCGGGCTGCGCCCCACCCGGCCGCGCAGATAGGAGGCGTGATCCGACGCCAGCTCGCCGGCCATCAGCGACGCGGCGTGCGGATCGAGCTTCAGGCCCAGCACGGCCTTGCGGGCCTCGTCCCCGGCCACCCGGTACTTGCCGTCCGAGCCCTGCTGGATCAGGTCGGCGTAGCGGGCGTAGCCGTACTTGGCGCCATGCTTCTTCAGCGTGGCCAGCCAGGTCTGGTCGACGAACTGGAAGAGACCCGAGGCCGAGGAGGTGCGCGCCTTGGCCGCCGGATTGTAGCCGCTCTCGCGCTTGGCCGTGCCCATCAGGAACGTGAAGTCGACACCAGTCGCGTTCGACGCGCGCTGGATCGCCGACTCGACGACGTTGCGGATGGATTGGACGGCCATGGTCCGAATGTCTGAACCAGCGTGGTTAACGCCGGCTTAACCACGTTTCCGCGTTCGCCGGACGCCCCCGCGACAAGTCGCCCCGCCCTTCCGGCGCTCCGCGACAAACTGCCACGCTGAAGCTTGCCCGATTTGTGCGAGAAACATTGTTTCGATAACGCAACAATGTTACCGCGCGCCAACTTTCGGGGGAAACGATGGCCAAACTCACGGCCTTGATCTGCGTACACAACGAGGAAGCCCGCCTGGCCGAATGCCTGGCCCGCCTTTCCTTCGCCGATGAACTGGTGGTCGTGCTCGACCGCTGCACCGACGGCTCGGCGACGATCGCCAGGCAGTACGGCGCGGTGCTGGTCGAAGGCGCGTTTCCGCTGGAAGGCCCCCGCCGGGCCGCCGGCGCGGCCGCCGCCACCGGCGACTGGATCCTCGAGATCGACGCCGACGAATATGTCAGCCCCGAGCTCGCCGCCGAGGTCCGCGCCGCCGTGGCGTCCGACCAGGGCGACTGGCGCCAGATCCCGGTCGACAACTACATCGGCGCGCGCCTGGTGAAGTACGGCTGGGGCGGCTCGTTCGGCACCACCTCGGTGGCCCGCCTGTTCCGCCGCGGCGCCAAGAGCTGGGGAACCCAGCGCGTGCATCCGTCGGTGAAGTTCGCCGGCGAGGCCGGGCCGTCGCTGCGCACGCCGATCCGCCACGAGGTCGACGACAACATCTCCGACATGCTGCGCCGCCTCGACCGCTACACCGAACTGCGCGCCAAGGATCTGGCCGAGACCGGCGAGTGGCCGGGCCTGGGCCGCAACGCCTTCCGCGGCGTGCGGCGCTTCTACAAGTGCTACGTCTCGCGCCAGGGCTGGCGTGAAGGCGGCTGGGGCTTCCTGATCGCGCTGATGGCGGCGATCTATCCGCTGCTGTCGGTGCTGCGCATGCAGCTGGAAGTGCGGGGCACGGCCTCCATGGCCCAGGACCCGACGGCGGTATGCGCCGAAGCCGTGGCCTCGACCTCGCCGCTGGCCTGATGTTTCAGACCCTGCTGCTGTCGCGCGAACTGGCCCGCTGGCGCGCGGCCGGCCGCCGCGCCCGCCTTTGGTGGCGCGACGACGACGCCCGTACGCCCGGCCCGGCGCTGGAGCGGCTGCTCGCCCACGCGCTGGCCTTCGACGCGCCCCTGACCCTGGCGGTCATTCCCGACGGCGATCGGGCCGACCTTGCCGAGCGCCTCGCCACGGTGCGCGGCGTTCGGGTGGTCCAGCACGGCGCCGACCACGTGGACCGCAGCGGCGGCGGCGGCGCCTTCGAGTTTCCGCCCGAGCGCACCGCCGACGAGATCGCCGCCGCCCTGCGGGACGGCTGGACGCGCCTTGCGCCCCTGCCCGGCGCGCTGAAGCTGTTCACGCCGCCCTGGAACGCCGTCCACCCCCGCCTGACCGACGCCCTGTCCGCCGAACGCTATGTCGGCTGGAGCGCCTGGGCCGAAGTCGCACCGCAAGCCGATCCGCCGCGCGTCGACACCCACCTGGACCTGCTGCGCTGGAACCCAGCCCCGCGCTTCCGAGGCGCCAGCCGCCTGGCCTCGCAATTGCGCCGCCAGCTGGCGCGCCGTCGCAAGACCGGCGCCTGGGATGCGCCGATCGGCCTGCTGACCCACCACCTCGACCACGACGAGGCGGCGTGGAAGTGGCTGGCCGGGCTGATGCGGACGGTCCGTCGCCATCCCGTCCTGGCCTGGAGCGACCTGGGCGACCTGCTGCCGGAGACGGGTCGGACACAGTAGATTTTACGATCGTCATTTTATCTGTTTACGAGCGTCATTTTCCGTGACAGCGTGAAGACGTCGACACCGATCGACGCCGCTTCACGGAGGTCGCCATGATCGCCCACCCCGCCGATTTCAACCCGCGCATCGCCGGCCTGGACCGCGACGAAAAGCGCAAGCTGTCCAAGGGCCTGGTCATCGCCCTGGCGGTTTCCGGCGCGGCGCACGTGGCCCTGTTCGCCTACATCGCGGTGCAGAAGTACGTCACCCTGCCGCCCGAGATCGTTCCCGATCCCGGCTTCGTGCTGGAACCGATGATGCCGAAACCGCCCCCGCCTCCGCCGCCGGAGACCCCGGCGCCGACGCCGCCCAGGGCCTCCAACCCGATCCCGGTCCATCCGCCGCTGCCGACGCCGTTCCCGACGCCCGATCCGCTGCCCGTGCCGATCCCCAAGGACCCGGGCCCGCCGACCATCGCCGCGCCGCCGACCTTCACGGCCGATCCCCCGGCGCCGCCCGCGCCGCCGTCGACCGCTCCTGCGCCCCGGATCATCACCCGGGCGACGTGGCTGAAGATGCCCAGCGCCGACGACATGTCGCGCTACTACCCCGAAAGCGCCCAGCGGCGCGGGGTCTCGGGCGGGGCGACGCTGAACTGCGCGGTCACGGCCAAGGGCACGGTGCAGAACTGCACCGTGGTCTCCGAAAGCCCGGCCATCGAAGGCTTCGGCGATGCGGCTCTGAAATTGTCGCGGTTCTTCAAGATGAAGCCGCAACTCGAGAACGGCCAGGCGGTCGACGGCGCGCAGGTGAGGATCCCCATCCGCTTCAACGCCGCTGACTAAGGGGGCGTCGGACGGACGACCGCGTATCTGGTCGTCCGTCCGGGTTTCTTCAGTAGCTCTTAGGCAAGCCCAGCACGCGCTCGGCGATGAAGTTGAGGATCATCTCGCGGCTGACCGGCGCGATGCGCGCGATCATCGCCTCGCGGAAGTAGCGCTCGACGTCGTATTCCTTGGCATAGCCCATGCCGCCATGCGCCAGCACCGAGGCCTCGCAGGCGGTGAAGCCGGCCTCCGCGCCCAGGTACTTGGCGGCGTTGGCCTCGGCCCCGCAGTCCTTGCCCGCGTCGTAGAGGGCCGCGGCCTTGAAGGCCATCAGGTTGGCCGCCTCCAGCTCCGCCCACGACTTGGCCAGCGGATGGGCCACGCCCTGGTTCTGGCCGATCGGACGGCCGAACACCACGCGCTCCTTGGCGTAGGTCGAGGCCTTCGCCAGCGCCGCCCGGCCAAGGCCGATGGCCTCGGCCGCGAACAGCACCCGCTCGGGATTGAGCCCGTGCAGCAGGTACTGGAAGCCCTTGCCCTCCTCGCCCACCAGGTCCCCCTGGGGCACGAACAGGTCCTCGATGAAGAGCATGTTACATTCGACGGCCTTGCGACCCATCTTCGGGATCGGCTTGGCCTCGATCTGCTCGCGGTCGGTATAGAACAGCGACAGCCCGCCGGTCGGCTTGGCGCACTGATCCTTAGGCGTGGTGCGGGCGATGATCAGGATCTTGTTGGCGCGCTGGGCGCCGGTCGTCCAGATCTTGCGGCCGTTCAGGCGATAGCCGCCGTCGACCTTCTCGGCCCGGGTCTCCAGGCTGGAGGTGTCCAGGCCCGAATTGGGCTCGGTGACGGCGAAGCACATCTTGTCCTCGCCCGAGATGATCCGCGGCAGCAGGCGCTCGCGCTGCTCGTCGGTCCCGAACTTCACCAGCGGCATCGGGCCGAAGATGTTGAGGTGGATGGCCGAAGCGCCCGAAAAGCCCGCGCCCGACTGGGCCACGGTCTGCATCATCACCGCGGCCTCGGTCAGGCCAAGGCCCGCCCCGCCCACGCTTTCGGGCATGGCCACGCCCAGCCAGCCGCCTTCGGCTATGGCGGCGACGAACTCTTCGGGGAAGTTTCCGGTCTCGTCGGTCCGCCGCCAGTACTCGTCGTCGAAGGCGGCGCACACCTTGGCCACGCCTTCACGGATCGCTTCCTGCTCGTCGGTCAGCCAGAAACCGGCCATGTCGTCCCTTCCCTGCGCTTCGTCGTTCTTTATCTAGCCCTCGAAACGCTGCGGATCGAAGGCGGCCGCGTCCTCTCCGGGATCGGCGCCCGTCAGATACGCCGCGACCATGTCGGCCACAAGCGGAGCGAGCAGCCAGCCGTTGCGACGGGCCCCGGCCGCCAGGATCACCCCCGGCGTACGGCTCTCGCCCACCAGCGGCAGGCCGTCCGACGTCGAGGCCCGAACGCCGACCTCGATCACCGCCGTCGCGCCGGCCAGTTCGGGGCGCAGGCGCTCGGCGGCGATGCGCAGCGGCTCGACCACGGCCGGGTCCGGATCGCGGTCGTCGCGCCCGGCCTCCATCGTCGCCCCGACCGCCGGCCGCGGCCCCGGCGCGATGTAGACGCCCTTGCCGCGCAGCACCGGGCCGCCGGCCATGGGGGTCTCCAGGCGCAGAATCTGGCCCTTGATCGGCGTCAGCGCGGCAAGCTCCGGCGCCAGATCCCGTCCGCCGCCGCCCGTGGCGACCACCAGGGCGTCGAAGGGCTGGACCTCGCCGTCCTCAAGCGTGACGCGTCCGTCGGAGAAGGCGGCCGCGCCGCGACCATCGAACCCGGCGCCGGCCTTGATCGCCGCCTCGCGCAGGGTCGCCAGCGCCTGGCGGGCGTCCAGCCGCCAGTCCTCGTCGCTGAACAGGCCCGCCTGGGTGCGCGTGAAGCCCGCGCCGGCCTCGACCAGCGCCGCCTCGACCTCGTCCAGGAAGCCGGCCTCACCCTCGATCGCCACCCCGCCGCGATCGAGCGTGATTCCGAAATCCGCCGCGAAGGGCGCCCAGCGCTCACGCGCGCGCCGCAACACCGGCAGGTGACCGCGCGAAATCTTGTCGAAAACCGCCTCGGCCGCCGGCGCCAGCATGCCGGCCGCCACGCCCGAGGCGTTCTCGCCGGGCGGCGCGGGGTCGAACACCGTCACCACGAACCCGAGTCGGGAGAGAATCAGCGCCGCCGCCGAGCCGAAAGCGCCGGCTCCGGCGACCGCGACGCGCGCGCCTGACTGCAAAATCATGGTCGGCAGACACCGCCCGGCGGCCGAAAGGTCAAGTCCGAATGCTTTTCTGTCGGCGGACCGACCCAAGGGTGCGGCATTTGTGTCGTGTTAGCGACATGCGACGTCGAGGCGAGGTGACGGAATACGATCAGCGGTCTATTCTTCACCGTAAACAACCGCGCCACGTGCACCGCTACGGTCCGACCGGAGCCGAGGACGAGAACACCATGACCCAGAAGCCCACCGCCGAAGTCGCCCATCCCGTCGATATCTATGTCGGCGCCCGCATGCGGATTCGGCGCAAGGTGCTCGGCTTGAGCCAGACCCAGCTCGCCGACGCCCTGGGCATCACCTTCCAGCAGATCCAGAAGTACGAGCGCGGCGCCAACCGCATCAGCGCCAGCAAGCTCTACGACGCCGCCCGCCTGCTGCAGTCGCCGGTGTCCTACTTCTTCGACGGCCTGGAAGAGACCGACAACGGCGAGGACGACGGCGTCGCCCAGCGCATGACCCAGTTCGTCGCCACGCCGGAAGGCCTGGAACTCGCCGACCTGTTCCCCCGCCTGAACGACCGTCGCCTGCGCCGCCGCGTGGTCGACCTGGTCAAGGCGATGGTCGACGACGAGCCGGCCTGAGCCCCCTCCTCCACTCTCTTTCGATCTTCCGATCACGCGCCTCATCCCCTGGAGAGGCGCGTTTTCGTTTGGGCCTGCCTCTACTGCTTCAATAGGCCGCAGCGCACCGATACCGGCGTTCAGTAGATGTGAAGCCGCCCGGGGTCACCGTGTCGACCTAAGATAGCGGCGCCCTGAACATGCTCGAAAACGATCGTCTGGCGGCCCTGGCCTCCTACCGCATCCTGGATACGGCTCCCGAGCCGGCCTTCGATCGGCTGACCGGCTTCGCCGCCGAACTGTTCGACGCGCCCATCGCCCTGATCTCGCTGGTCGACGAGCACCGGCAATGGTTCAAGTCGCGCTACGGCCTGGAGGCGGAATCCACCCCGCGCGAGATGGCCTTCTGCGCCCACGCCCTGCGCCAGGAGCCCCACTCGGTCATGGTCGTCGAGGACGCCACGGCCGATCCGCGCTTTGCCGGCAATCCTCTGGTCACCGGCGCGCCGGACATCCGCTTCTACGCCGGCGCCGTGCTCAGCGATCGCGACGGCCATAACCTGGGCACGCTGTGCGTCATCGACACCGCGCCGCGCCTCCGCCCCTCCGAGGACGACCTCGACCGCCTGCGCATGCTGGCCGACGCCGTGGTCGCCCGCATGGAGAAGGGCCGCGCCGAACGGCACATGGTCGAACAGCGCCGCATGCTGGCCATGACCGAGGCCATCTCCGGCGTCGGCCACTGGCGCTGCGATCTCGTCAACCACACCATCACCTGGTCGGACGAAGTCTATCGGATCTACGGACGCGACCCGGCGACCTTCACGCCCACCTTCGACAACTGGCTGGAGATGTACCACCCCGACGACCGGGCGGCGGCCGAGGCCAGGGCCCGCCAGGTGGTCGTCGAGCGCGCGGTGCTCGAGCACGAACTGCGCCTGCTGCGGGCTGACGGCGCGGTCCGCCAGGGCCATTCGCGCGCCACCTGCGAGCTGGACGAGGACGGCCGGGTTATCGCCGTCTTCGGCGTCCTGCGCGACATCACCGACGAACGCGCGCTGCGCCGCAAGCTGGAGGCCAGCGAGGCCCGCGCGCGGCGGGTGATCGCCGACGCCTACCAGGCGATCGTCACCATGGACCAGGCCGGCGTCGTCACCGACTGGAACCGCTTCGCCGAGCGCACCTTCGGCTGGACGGCGGCCGAGGCCCAGGGCCGCCGGCTGTCCGACCTGATCGTCCCGGCCGAACTGCGCACGGCCCATGACGAGGGCCTGGTGCGCTTCCTGGCCACCGGTCGCGGCGCGGTGCTCGACCAGCGCATCGAGATCACGGCCCAGCGCCGCGACGGCGAGACCTTTCCCGTAGAGCTGGCGATCAGCGCCGCCCGCAGCGCCGAGGGCTGGCAGTTCACGGCCCTGATGCACGACATCAGCGCCCGCAAGGCGCAGATGGAGGAGTTCGAGACCGCCTTCCACCACGCCTCGGTCGGCATGGCCCTGGTCACGCTCGACGGCGCCTTCAACAAGATCAACGCCGCCTTCTGCGACATCGTCGGCTACGACGAGACCGAGATGCTGGCGACCGACTTCCAGACGATCACCTACCCCGCCGACCTCGACAAGGACCTGGCCCTGCTGGGCAAGCTGCTCGACGGCGAGATCGCCAGCTACGGCATGGACAAGCGCTACATCCATAAGGAAGGCCGCATCGTCTGGGTGCACCTTTCGGTGTCGCTGGTCCGCGCGCCCGACGGCTCGCCCAAGCACTTCATCGCCCAGGTCCAGGACCAGACCGCCCGCGTCGAGGCCCAGGAGGCGCTGGAGCGCCAGACCCTGGAACTGGCCGCCATGGCCACCCAGCTGGCCACCGCCCGCGACGCCGCAGAGGAAGCCAATCACGCCAAGGCCGAGTTCCTGGCCAATATGAGCCACGAGCTGCGCACGCCGCTGAACGGGGTGATCGGCTTCTCGCGGCTGCTGGCCGAAAGCCCGAACCTGGCGACCGAGGACCGGCGGCGGGCCGAGCGGGTGCGCGGCGCCGGCGAGGCCCTCAACGCCCTGATCAACGACATCCTCGACTTCTCCAAGCTGGAGGCCCGCGCCGTCACCCTGGAAAGCGCGCCCTTCGCCCTCAAGGAGATGCTGGTCGAGACCACGGCCATGGTCGAGCCGCAGGCCGACGAGCACCGGGTCGACCTGCGCATGGTCGGCGACCTCGACGGCTGGTACGTCGGCGACCGCCATCGCCTGCGCCAGATCCTGCTGAACCTGCTGTCCAACGCCGTGAAGTTCACCCGCCACGGCTCGGTGACCACCCAGGTCGAGGTCCTCGGCGCCGTCGGCGATCGCGCGGCCCTGCGCATCAGCGTCATCGACCAGGGCGTGGGCATCGCGCCCGACAAGCTGGACCGCCTGTTCAAGCGCTTCTCCCAGACCGACAGCTCGATCACCCGCACCTTCGGCGGCACCGGGCTGGGCCTGGCGATCTCGCGCGAGCTCGTCGAGCTGATGGACGGGCGGATCTGGGTGGAGAGCGAGCTGGGCGAAGGCTCGACCTTCGCCTTCGAGATCGAGCTGCCCCTGGCCCAGGCTCCCACCGTCGTCGCCCCGGTCGAAGCCGCCGGCCGCGCCGCCTTCCCCGGTCGCCGGATCCTGCTGGTCGACGACGTCGAGCTGAACCGCGAACTGTTCAGCGAACTGCTGGGCCGGCGCGGCTGCGTGGTCGAGACAGCCGACGACGGGGCCCAGGCGGTCAAGGCGCTGGAACGCGCGGCCTTCGACCTGGTGCTGATGGACGTGCACATGCCGGTGATCGACGGCCTGACCGCCACCCGCGAGATCCGCCGACGCGGCCTGACCGCCTCGCCCATCGTGGCCCTGACGGCCAGCGGCGCCCCCCAGCAGATCGCCGCCTGCCTCGACGCCGGCATGGTGGGCCATCTGCTCAAGCCGCTGAGCGAACGCGACCTCGACCAGGCGCTGGCCCTGCACCTGGCCAAGGTCGCCGCCGTCGCCGCGTCGGTCGACGAGGCCGACGACGAAGCCGCCGCCCGCGACGCCCTGGCCTCGGCCATGGGGGCGGCCCGCGTCGCCCGGCTGGCCGGCATGCTGCGCGACCAGCTGGTCGAGCGCTTCCAGGACGAGGCCCCGCAGGCGCTACGAGAGGACGCCCACCGCCTGGCCGGCTCGGCCGGTATCCTCGGCTTCATGCGCCTGTCGCGCGACGCGGCCGAGCTGGAGGACGCCTGCATCGCCGGCGCGCCCCTCGACGAGCCCCTCGAACGCCTGCGCCAGGGCGTGCGCCGCGCGGTGGCCGATCTGGACGCCTGGATCGAGGACCTGTCGCGCCAGGCCGCCTGATTTCGCCGCAATCGGCCTACAAACCGAAATACAGCCAAGACCCCGTCGCGCTATAGTGGAGGCCGGTCCGATCAGGAGGCCTTCGACATGCGCCGCTCCGTCTTGCTCCTCTGCACCCTCGGCCTGGCCGCGGGCCTCGCCGTTCCCGCCCTGGCCGCCGCCCCGGCGCCGGCCGAGAAGGCCAAGCCCGCCTCTCGCGAAAGCTGCTTCTTCGCCGACCAGGTGCGCGGCTACCAGGTCGTCGACGAGCGCACGCTCAATGTCGATGTCGGCCGCAAGGAAGCCTACCAGCTGACGCTGTTCAACTCGGCCTTCGACCTGGACGTCTCCACCCGCATCGGCATCAAGTCGCGCGGCGGCTCCTGGGTGTGCTCGCCCTTCGACGCGACCGTGATCGTACCCGAGGTCACCGGCTCCTCGCGCGACTACCGGGTGCAGGCGATCCGCAAGCTGACCCCCGAGGAGTACGCGGCGGCCTGGCCCAGCGTGAAGGCCAAGAAGCCCAAGTCCTGAGGCCCCGCCTCGGCGGCGCCTGAAAACGCTTGCCCCGGATCGCGGGGCGGCGACATCTAGAGCCTGGCCGTAGCGCCGTCGGGGGCGACGACGAAGGCCAGGAGCCGTCCGATGATCCCGCAGACGAACGCCGCCGTAGGCGCGCCGCCCCGCCAGGGGCCGTGGTACACGCACCTCTACGTGCAGGTGCTGGTCGCCATCGTGGCGGGAGCGCTGATCGGTCACTTCTGGCCCAAGTTCGGGGCCGACCTGAAGCCGTTGGGCGACGCCTTCATCAAGCTGGTGAAGATGGTCATCGCCCCGGTGATCTTCCTGACCGTGGTCACCGGCATCGCCGGCATGCGCGACCTGGGCCGCTTCGGCCGCGTGGCCTTGAAGGCCTTCGCCTACTTCCTGACCTTCTCGACCCTGGCCCTGATCGTCGGCCTGATCGTGGCCAACGTGGTCCAGCCGGGCGCGGGCATGAACGTCGACCCGGCCAGCCTGCACAGCGACAAGATCGCCGACTATGCGGCGAAAGCCCACGAGACCACCATCGTCGGCTTCCTGCTGCACATCATCCCCGCCACCGTGGCCGGGGCCTTCGCCGAGGGCGAGATCCTGCAGGTGCTGTTCTTCTCGGTGACCTTCGGCATCGCCCTGGCCCTGGTCGGCGATCGCGGCCAGCCGGTGATCGACCTCCTGGAAGCCACCGCCCACGCCTTCTTCAAGCTGGTGGCCATCCTGATGAAGGCCGCCCCCGTCGGCGCCTTCGGGGCCTTCGCCTTCACCATCGGCAAG
>PJUJ01000522.1_pt1 | contig 16373 bp, 16 predicted proteins | sample 1512321 | NCBI WGS metagenome assembly PJUJ01 (sample SAMN08177669, study PRJNA422409) | Feces metagenome, whole genome shotgun sequencing project. | isolation source: Chicken feces enriched on filter paper: beechwood xylan treatment | host: Gallus gallus | place: USA: Madison | collected 2015-01-15 | reverse complement strand
TTTTGCCTTCGTAAAGGCCTTTCATAGCTTCTTCTTTGAAGCGCTCAAAATCAAATTTCTCGTTGTTCATTATACTGTGTCTAAAAATAAGTATTTATTTAATGACACAGTTTAATTTACACCTTCAGCCTCTTTGCTTAATCATTTCAGATACTCAAAAATATTTACTTCTTTTATGTGAACGTCTTAGAAAATCTTTAAAAAATGCGGTATGCGTAGCTCCCATTAAAATAAAAATTCTATCATCTTTACTAACAAGAATATTATTCATATTTGCGAACATCATTAAATTTCTGTTATAAAATTTTGATGCTTGTTCAGCACCAATTTTATAATTACTGACTGATATTGTAGTCAACAAATCTGCATTAATATTTATTAAAAAGTCTAAATATTCTGGTTGATTATTTAAATACAATTGTTCTTTTACATTCGTGTTATTTGGATTAATGTTATTTAGAAATAAATTTTCATTTACTAACGCATAGTATTTTTTCAACGTTAAAGAGTCTTGTTGATTTTTTAAGTAATTGGCTATAGAATAAAAATAATCTTGTTTGTAATCTATTCCATAAATCTTTTGCGAATTACTCAATCTACCTACTTCAAAAGCTAAGAGCTCAATTTCTGATGGATTATTAAAGTTATGTTTGGGGTTTTTTTAATAAGTATTGTATTTTTCTTTTAAAGTAGGATTAAATCTAGGCTCTTGCTCGACCAGTATAATTGTTGGTTTAAAGGCAGCAATTTGCTTGGCAATTTCATGAATTTGTTTAATATTATTTTGGTCATTTTCATCAAATTCAACTTTTCTTGCGTCTGATGTATTCCCCATATGGAAAGTACCAAGATTCAAGACTGGAATTGCATTGTCAAATTTAGTTTTAAAATTGAAGACTTGTTGTCCAAGAGAATTATTGCTGATAAAAGCAATGAAGACTATTGTAAATAAATATTTCATAATTATAAAAGGTTTAATAAAAAAGGATCAAGTAAAAAATTTGACTTGATCCTTTTAAATAGGTTTAACTTAGTAGTAATAAACTGTTTCTTTTATTACCCTTTAATACTCTTAATAAAATCAGGGATTTTTTCTAAGTAATTTTCTTCGCCTAAAAGCTTAACAAAAGCAGTTCCGACGATTGCGCCATTGGCATAAGTGGTTGCTTTTTGGAAAGTTTCTTGATTTGAAATACCAAAACCAATAATAAATGGATTTTTCAAATCCATATCTTTTATGCGTTTGAAATACGCTTCAGCTTGATCTTTTACTTCTAGATTTTTACCTGTTGTCGCATTCGACGAAAGTAAATAGATGAAGTTAGTAGACAAATCATCGATTTTGCGAATTCGTTCATCCGAAGTTTGTGGAGTTACTAAGAAAATATTGCTTATATCATTTTCTTCGAAAACTGTTTGGTACAATTCCTCATATTCGTACATCGGCAAGTCTGGAATAATCGTTCCGTTGACACCAACATCCTTACACGCTTTGCAGAAATTCTCCACACCGTATTGCAATACAGGATTTACATATCCCATCAAATAGACGGGAATGTTGACATGTTTGCGTAAATCTTTCAATTGTTCGAAAAGAACTTTTAGTGACATGCCATTTTTCAAGGCTTCTTCCGAAGCATGTTGAATGGTGGGGCCGTCCGCTACTGGGTCAGAATATGGAAAGCCGATTTCTAAAAAATCTGCACCCGCTTCTTCTAAAGCTTTGGCAATCTGTACGGTACTATCCAACGTAGGGTAGCCCGCTGTAAAATATATAGATAGTAATCCGTTTGAATGTTTATTTAGTTGCATTTTTTAAAAGCATTATGCTTTAGGCTTTAAGCAATAAGCGTATGGCTTATAGCCTATTGCCTATGGCAATATTATAAATTGAAATACTTCATATAATTATCTAAATCCTTGTCTCCACGACCTGAAAGACAAATCACCACCGTTTCATCACCTTTGAAATTCATTTTTTCCAAATGCGCTAACGCGTGCGAACTTTCAATAGCAGGAATAATACCTTCCCACTTCGTTAGACGTAATCCAGCTTGCATCGCTTCGTCGTCAGTAGCCGAGACATACTCACCACGCCCTGATTTAAATAGCCAAGCATGTTGAGGACCAATTCCTGGATAATCCAAACCTGCTGAAATGGAATATGGCTCGATAACTTGCCCATCATCTGTTTGCATCAAAATTTGACGGGAACCGTGCAAAACACCTTCTTTACCCAAAGCTGTTGTCGCTGCAGATTCACCAGAATCTACACCATGACCAGCAGCTTCTACAGCTACAATTTTGACATCTTCATCATCCAAGAAATGATAGAACATACCTGCAGCATTAGAGCCGCCACCAACACAAGCCATCACGATATCAGGCGTTTCTTTGCCTGTTTTTTCTAAGAGTTGTTTTCTTGTCTCAAATGAAATAATGGATTGAAAACGCGCAACCATATCGGGATAAGGATGCGGTCCTACGACCGAACCAATTATATAATGCGTATCCACTGGATTGTTTATCCAATCGCGCAAAGCTTCGTTCGTCGCATCTTTGAGTGTTTTACTCCCCGAAGTCGCAGGAACTACCGTCGCACCCATCATCTTCATACGCGCAACATTTGGCGCTTGTCGCTGAATGTCGATTTCACCCATGTACACCACACATTCTAAACCTTTCAACGCACAAACTGTCGCTGTTGCTACACCGTGTTGTCCAGCTCCAGTTTCAGCGATAATACGTTTTTTACCTAGGCGTTGTGCTAACAAAATCTGTCCAATGGTATTGTTGATTTTGTGTGCGCCAGTATGGTTCAAATCTTCTCTTTTCAAGAAGATATTTGCTCCATACAGTTCCGACAAACGTTTCGCGTGATACAAAGGCGAAGGTCTGCCGACATAGTCTTTTAGTAATTGCTCAAACTCTTCTTTGAATGAAGGGTCATTCATGATTTGCAAATATTGATTTTGCAATTCCTCCACATTGGGATACAACATTTCGGGGATGTAAGCCCCACCAAATGGACCGTAATATCCTTTGCTATCTACTTGATATTTACTCATTTTATAATAGAGATTGCTTGTGTTAATGATTGTATATTTTTTAATGCAGGTTCGATTTCAAATTTAGAATTTAAATCCAAACCATATAATCTGTTGTCTTCAAAACTTGCAGCATCTTCGATATTTTCTAACGAAATACCACCACTTAACCAATAAGGCGTTTGGTAAGGATAGTCTTGTAATTTCTCCCAATTAAATGTTTGACCTGTTCCACCATATTGTTTGCTCTTCGTGTCAAAAAGGAAATAATCAACTTTGCCGTCGTAAGGGGCGATACTTTCCCAATCAAATTCCTCATCAATCCCAAAAGCCTTGAATGTTTCAATACCTAGATCTTTTATTTCTTGACAGAATTCTGGAGATTCATCACCATGAAGTTGAACAACTTGTAAGTCAAATTCTTGGATTTTTGTTTGTATTTCCTCTTTTGAAGAATTGACAAATACACCAACTTTTTTGATAGAAGAGGGGATACTAACGTCAGGTTTTCCCGAAACAAATCTTGCAGACTTAGCATAAAATATAAAGCCAATATAATCTACAGGCAAGGTCATAAGTTGACGGATATTATCCGCATCTCTCATTCCACAAACCTTTATTTTTAATTCTTTATTACGATTACGCATTTGTCAATTTCTTCAAACTATCTAAGGCTTTTAACCCTAATAAAGATTCTTCCGCCTCGTAATAACAATCACCAAATGTTTTTTCTGGATGGAACGTCTTAATCGCAAAAGCTGCATTTGTCAAGACCACATTATTTTGAACCGTATTTCCTTTACCTTCTATAATTTCTCTAAAAATTTTCGCTGCTTCTTCCACATTATCTCCTCCAGCTAAATCTTCTGCTTTCACAGCTTCAAAACCAAATTCTTCTACCGAATAATAGCTTTCCCCTTGATTGTTGATGACTTTAAAGTCTCCTGTTAAAGAGATTTCATCATAACCATCCAAAGCATGGATAATACTATATTGCTTTTCAGTATTTTGATACAAATAACCATATAGACGTGCCAGCTCTAAAGAAAAAACCCCAACAGACTGAAATTTAGGATTTGCTGGATTAGTCAAAGGTCCCAACATATTGAAGAAGGTTTTTACACCTAATGCTCGACGAATTGGTGCTACAGTTTTCATTGCAGGGTGGAATAGGGGAGCATGTAAAAAACAGATATTGGATTCGTCCAACTGCTTTTGTAAGACGTCTTTGTCATTGGTAAATTGATAACCTAAATATTCCATCACATTCGATGAACCACACCCCGAAGAAACACCAACGTTACCATGTTTGGCTACTTTATAACCGGCACCAGCCACTACGAAAGATGCTAAAGTCGAAATATTAAAAGTGTTTTTTCCGTCGCCACCTGTACCGCACATGTCAATCAAGTCATAACCTTGAAAATCCATCTTAAGACATAAATCATACATGGCATCGCGAAATCCACCCAATTCTTCTACACGAATACTACGCATACCATATGCTGTCATAAATGCGGCAATCTGATGTGTGTCGTATTTTCCAGTCGCAATATTCGTTAGAATCTCATATGCTTCTTTACGTGAGAAAGATTTGTATTCAAATAAATGCCTTAATATTTCTTTCATTTTGTTTTAATGTAATATGCGTTTTCTAAGTTCAGATTTTAGGTTATTGCCAAATAAAAAGGCTCACCATGTTGGCAAGCCTATTATATTTTGAATGTATACAAATTTATGCAATAGGGGATTGCCACAACTTTAACTGTTGTGCCACCACCATGCGTTATTTGTTACAAATTGATTCATTTTTAAATTGTTGAAAGCAAATCTATATTATCTTTTTAAGAATGTCAAGTGATTTTTGAAAAAAAATAAAGAATTATAAAAGTCATTTATAATGATCATAAAATTTATTTTTAAGTATCTCCTGTGGGTCGTATTTCTTTTTTAAGCCAAAGAATGATTCGGATTGTGGATATGCTTGATGTAATAAGCTTTTTTCATTGTGTAGTCGATAGGGAAGATAAAACGTACCTGCATTATCAATAGCAATCTTTGAAAGTTTTTGCGTCATTTGTTTCATTTCCAATTCTGCCTTTTTTGTTTTAGGTTGGTTAAATAAAAAAACAAATCCAAAAACATTTTCTTGAGCGTAGCACATATAGCTTATCGTATCTTTAGCGACATCGCGGATGGTAATATTTAGCAAATCAATATGTTGATGAGGTAATACTTTTTGTATCTCTTTGATGAATGCATTAAAATTACGATTTGGTATAAAATATTCCTGAAGTATGTCTACGGTTGTAGAATCCTTATTCTCGATTAAATCAACTTGTTCATCCAACAATTGATTACGCGTAAAAACTTGATTTTTCCCAAATGAATAAGCATAATATTCTAGACTTGTTCGTAGCTGTTTGCCATAATTACTTTTTACAGTCCCCCTGAAAACTAATCTTTTTAATTCCGTAGGAATACTGTTGTAATTCGAATTAGGTCTTTTATCTGTTTTCGAAAAAATATTAAGTGTTGCATTCTGTAGAAAATGTTCTTTTGAAATATCTAATCTACCATACACTAATTCTGCTTTTTCATTGTTGGTGATATATTTTGAAAAATAATCCAAATATTCTTCTGCAGGAAAAGTCATTCTTGAATATTGTAGCGAAGAATTGCGTACAATTTCCAATTCAGCTTCCAAGATAATAGCAAATAATCCATAACCACCTATAATTAGTTTAAAAAGTTCTTGGTTTTCTGTTGATGAACACAAGATTACGCGTCCATCTGATGTCATAACTTTTAGAGATTTGATACTACTAGAAACTGGAGGAGAATTAGGTTGCCAGCCATGACCATTCACACTTATCGATCCACCTATACTAAAAGAACTAAAAGCCTGCATTACTTTTATGGATCGATTATATTTATCTAATTGTGATAGAGCTTCACTCCAAGTTGCTCCAGCACCTATTTTCATCGTATTGGTCATCGTGTCAATGCTAATTTTATTATAAGGGAGCATATTAATTACAATTCCATTCGGATACATCGTGTGACCTCCCATAGAAAATTTTCCACCAGCTATAGAGACTGGTAATCTTCTTTCTTTGGCTAATTTTAGTATAGATTGAAGTTGTAGAATAAACTTTTCTTCTTCTTTCTCTACATGAATGATGCTAACAATCTTTGTAAGATTTTGGCGACTAGCGTCATTGGTATAGCCATTTGGTACTGTTAGCCTATCTATATTTTCAGTCCATTTTACTTTTATAAGATGAAGAAATGGTCTTCCAATCAACAAAACGATTGCCGCAATGAATATCAATGGTATAATAACTTTTAACTTCATATACTGGTATTGTTGAATATAAAGTTAGCTTCTCAAAGTTGGTTTATTTTTGCCTTAAGGCAAAAAATTAAACTTTAGCACGAATGCGACTCAAGGTATGTTGGGTTATGCCGAGATAAGTTGCGATATGTCCTAAAGATACACGTTGTATAATTTCGGGATAGCGTTCGAGAAGTTGTAGATAACGCTCTTTGGCCGATAACATGCGTAGCGCATTAGCTTTTTCTTCGCTGCGGATATAATATTGTTCCGTAAGTATTCTTCCAATATAATTGAATTCAGGAAATTCTAGATATAGTTTTTGGAGCTTTGCAAAGCTTAATCGTAAAAGAATACAGTCATCAAGAGCTTCCAAAGCCTCGAAAGATGGTTTCTGACTGAAAAAGCTAAAGAGGGATATAGCCAATTCATTTTCAAATAGAAACCATGATGTATTATCTTTCCCCTCTTGATCAAGATAATATGAGCGAAGAGCTCCTTTATAAATAAAAAAAATGTATTTACTAGTTTCACCAATATCTAGAAGTAAATTTTTCTTCTTGATTTGAATGACATCAGAACCCTCGAAAATCTTTTCCTTTAAATTTTCAGATACAGGATGTATACTATTAAAAATGGAAATAACTTTTTCTACTACTTCATCTTTCATAATTGAAAGTAATGATAATAATGGAGATAAAACATTAGTATGTGGAAATTTTTAGGTCTTTATAAAAACAAAGAGAGAGATTTTATTATAAAATCTCTCTCTTTGTTTTTATCAGCTATTATCTATGTATAATTGGATCTAAGCTATTATCTTTATCTTCTCTAAAAATGGATAAGCTATAGGAGTTTGTAGCACTATATTTCCCTGTTAATGTTCCGCCACCTTTTTTCACATATTCCCAATATGCTGATTTGGCAAATCCATCTGATTTAGGTTCACCTAACAAAAGGACACCAGCAGCATGTGGTGATGCTATAGATGTTCCACTCATTGTAGTATATCCCCCTTTTAAATAAGTAGAAAGAATATCATAACCAGGAGCGGCATAATCTACACTACTTCCATAATTTGAGAATGTTGTCCAAAAGTCACCTGGAGCAACTGCAGAAATGGTGTAAATATTAGGATGATTCACAGCAGCAGGTGTGTACAAATCCGCATTATCATAACTATTTCCTGCAGCTATGGCTATTTTTATTCCTTTTGAAGCTACTTGCTCGGTCGCTAAGTCTGTTGCCGTATATCGAAAAGGTTCATCAGGCCCAAGGCTCATATTGACAACATCACCAACAGATCCATTAGCATATATATAGTCTAATGCACTAACAGTCCATGAAAAATCTCCTTTCCCATCTGAAGCAAGAACTTTTAACGATACAACCTTTGCTCCTGCAGCCACTCCAACTACACCTATACTATTATCTAATGCACCTATAATCCCCGCCACGTGTGTACCATGACCATTTGTGTCATCTGGATTATTGTCACCAGTGAATGATTTACTTCGCGCTACATCTACATTTAAGTCAGGATGGTCCAAATCGATACCCGAATCTACGACCCAAGCCGTCTTTCCTGCACCATTACCTGCGCCTCCTATACGCGTGATTCCCCATGGTACAGTTTGGCTTGGTTGGGTAACAACAGGAGGTTTCGGTTTTGCTAAGGCTATAAGATAATCTTGTTCGATGGATAATATCCTTGGGTCTGTGCGTAAAGCTTCCACCTCTTTTTCAGTAAGATTTTTTACATTACTTCAGAAGTACAGTTTGTCAGTAGAAGGCCCAATGCGGCTAAAAGAGGGAGATTCTTTTTCATATCTTATAGAATTAAGTTTATATAAATTTAACTTTAATTCTACTTAAAGTCAACCCTTGGTTAAGAAAATATTAATAAAAATTAAATCAAGGTGATGTGGGGGTTATTTTCTATGATTATTTTGGATATAAATCAATACAATACAAAATGAGCTTTGTTATTTCCTTTAGAAACTAATGTAAAAGAAGCAATTTTATCTTGTTCTAAGTATAAAGCAGCAACTTGGCGATTTTTATAATGCAAAAAAAATACTCGATTGCTATTTAATTCTTCTAAATCAATATCACGAACATCTTTTCGAGGCATTTGCGCATAAGGTATATATTGAATTTCTTCAATCTTTTTACTCATCAGATTAATTCGAATTTCATCCAAGCTTACTTCCAAATAGTCATATAATTCATCATTCGGATTCTCCACCATAATATATTTACTCAAAATTACATCTGTGCGAATTTTATCATTCGACAAATCTTGAATGAAATTTTTGATAATTTCTAAATCAGATTTCTTCTCCTGAATGGAATCTTGTGCAAAAATTGATAATGTCTGAAAGAAGAAAAGAAAGGATAAAAGTATACGCATAGTATTAATTTTTGTGATTTGACTGAAGGAAGAGTGAAAAGATTAATTAGGCCGACTAATTTGAAAAAGGTAAACTATAGCGTAAATTCAATAAGAAAGCGTGTTTGGTTTCATTGGCCTCATTCAATCTTGTTTTCAATACCCCTTCTGATTTGCTATATAAATAGTCTTTGCCATTTGAAATATTGAAATGATTCAAATCATAACTTATTCCAACATTTACATTAGAATTTATTGCATAGGATAGACCGAGCAATGTGCTGATTTTCTTTCCATTACCTTTATGCTCATAGCTAATTGGTTTTTCAAAGTCCTCAATTAAGTTCCAATGCCCATACGCATAATACCTCGACAGATAACCTTCCGCTGCTATCTGAGTAGACCAGCGACTGCTTAATTTATAGTCTAAGGCAATCCCAAGACCATAATTTGGAAATTTATACTTGTAATAAGAATTAAGACCTGGGATATAATTACGGTCATTACTGCGCCAATCTCTATCATTTAAAAGATAAAGGCTTCTATTGGTATAATCAAAACTAAGGTAGGTAACTAGAGATAGATTTTCGTTCCTGCTTACATCATATCCTGGCTGAATTTTTATAGAATATCCAGATCCTTTATGATTACTTAAATACAATTCTGTAAAAGGAAGCGTTCTGTTATCTCCATCATAATCAAAATCTGTTACATTACCCGACAGTGTTTTATTGAATAAAAAATCTGTTTTGAATGATATTTTCTTGCGGGATAATTTTAAGGCTACGCCATATTCTACAGCATTTGTTGGGTCCCAGATTAGCTCGGAATATATATTTGGATTTCTACCCATTTCATTTCCTGCAATATTAAAGGATGATTTGGAGATAGAATAACCGACTTGGGGTTCAATAGAAAAAGTGGTCTTATCGGTCTTATCATAGGGTTGTACATTCTGAGCTGAGCTCATATTTACCCAGAATATTAATAAGCCAATAAGAATTGATTTTTGCATACCTTTTATTTTCTATAGAGACAAAGGTAAACGAAAATCGTTTAACATAAAATACGAATAAAGAAAGGCTTAGGCTAAAAAAATAAAAATCGCACTTCATTGGAGTGCGATTTTTATTCTAGATTAATACTCGTCTTCATTAAAAAAGAAATCATCTTTTGTTGGATAATCTGGCCAAATCTCTTCGATGTTTTCGTAAGGCTCACCATCATCTTCCAATGCTTGAAGATTTTCTATTACTTCTACAGGAGCACCAGAACGAATTGCATAATCGATTAATTCATCTTTTGTTGCAGGCCATGGTGCATCTTCTAAATGTGATGCTAATTCTAATGTCCAATACATAGTCTTACAATTTTTAATTTCACTTTTCGCAAAAATAATATAATATTTAATAAAAGCAAGTTTAATAGCAGCGAAATTACAATATTCTGTTTAGGCTATTTTCTTACTGAATTATATGCTGTTACTTTGCAGCCAATGGGTGCGCATTTTGTCATATACGTAGCGTTGTAATTCATCAAACTCTTCTTGTGTAAGAGTTTCGGTATCAATAGGTTTAAGGATTTTAATATGCACCACCCCTGGTCTTGAACCGTATTTCATTCCATCATCCCATAATACCCGCCAAACATCTTTAATTACAACCGGAAGAATCTTCACTTTATTGTCAATAGCCAATCGAAAAGAACCTGATTTAAATTCATGCATTCTAGGAGGATATTCGTCGTCAATCTTTCCTTCAGGAAATATAACTAGAGATTTACCCTCTTTCAATGTCTCATCCGCTTTCTTGTATGCTTTGAATGAAGATATTTTACTTTTTCGATCTACAGCGATATCGATGCTCCGAAAAAATATTCCAGTAACAGGATTTTTCAAGAGTTCTACTTTGCCCATAAATGAAAAAGGTTGCGGACAAAGGTAAGTTAGTGCTGTAATATCTAGAATGGAGGTGTGGTTGGGACAAATTACATAAGGTACCCTCCAATCCATATTTTCTTCATCTTCATATTCCACTTGAAATCGAATACCAACTACTGTTGTTGCTAATAAACTAATCCATTTACGGCAGAATACGATATGATTGAAATATTTCTTTGGATCTTTGGTGAAAAAATAGAGGAAAGGATAAAAAGGGATAAAAAATAGGAGAACGGCACCTAAATAAAGAAAGGTATGTATTTTTCTTAAAATCCTTATCATAAGTTAATATAATTTCAAGTTTAGATTAATATTAACGAATATATAGAAAAATAATAGGTCTAGAAATTTTCTAGACCTATTAATATTATCAATATAAAGTGTTGACTATTTACTTAATTCCGCGTAGTATTTGTGGAATAAAGGAATAGTTTCAATTCCTTTTAAGTAATTTTCAATACCGTATTTCTCATTTGGAGAGTGTAAATTATCGCTATCCAAACCAAAACCTAATAATACAGTTTTAATCCCTAATTCTTGCTCGAATAATGCTACGATTGGAATAGAACCACCGCCACGCGTAGGAATAGGTTTTTTGTTGAAAGTCTCTTCTAATGCTTTTTCTGCAGCTTTGTACGCGATACTATCTGTAGGTGTTACAACAGGTTCACCACCATGATGCGGTTTTACTTCTACTTTTACAGATTTTGGAGCGATAGCTTCAAAGTGAGTTTTGAAAAGTTGAGTAATACGCTCAGAATTTTGGTTAGGAACCAAACGCATTGAGATTTTAGCGTAAGCTTTAGAAGGTAATACAGTTTTAGCACCTTCACCAATATATCCACCCCAAATACCGTTTACTTCCAAAGTAGGACGGATGCCTGTACGTTCGATAGAAGTATAACCTTCTTCGCCCCATACATCTTCTACACCTAAGTCTGTTTTGTATTCTTCAATATCGAAAGGCGCTTCGTTTAATGCTTTTCTTTCTTCTGGAGTCAATTCCACTACATCATCATAGAATCCTGGGATAGTGATGTGGTTGTTTTCGTCGTGAAGAGAAGCAATCATTTTTGAAAGTACAGTAGCAGGATTTGCTACAGCACCACCGTATACACCTGAGTGTAGGTCGCGGTTAGGACCAGTAACTTCTACTTCTACGTATGAAAGACCACGAAGACCAGTTTCTAAAGAAGGATTTTCCAAGCTAATCATTGAAGTGTCCGAAATCACGATTACATCAGCTTTCAAACGCTCTTTGTTCGCTGCGACGAAGATACCTAAGTTAGCTGAACCAACTTCTTCTTCACCTTCAATCATGAATTTCACGTTACAAGCTAATTGGTTTTCACGAACCATATATTCGAAAGCTTTCACGTGCATGTAGAATTGACCTTTGTCATCCGCAGCACCACGTGCATAGATTTTACCATCACGTACAGTAGGCTCGAATGGAGGTGTATGCCACAATTCTAAAGGATCAGCAGGTTGTACGTCATAGTGACCATACACTAATACTGTTGGTAAAGAAGCATCAAAAATTTTCTCACCATATACAATAGGGTAGCCTGCAGTAGGGCAGATTTCTACATTATCCGCTCCAGCATCTTTTAATTTTTGAGCTACAAATTCTGCAGTATTTAGTACGCCTTCTTTATATTGAGGATCAGCACTTACTGATGGAAAGCGCAATAATTCAAATAATTCTTCTAAGAAACGATCTTTGTTCGCTTCTACATATTCTTTGATGTTTTGCATTTGAAAAATGTTTTTACAAAAGTAGGGAATATTTGTGTAATAATCTTTTGTTCGATGTGACTAAAAGCTGGAAGTTAAAATTCTCTGTTAATTAATGTAACGATTCTATAGTCTTACCGGCAAAAATGGCGGTTTTACCGACAATAATATTCTACTTACAATTTTTGACTCAAAAAGTACAAATAATAGTGTTTTATTTGTAACTAAAATGCAAAAACTCCAATTCTAATAAACAATTTATTTTAACACATACATATGAAGGGTACTTTACTATTACTGTTAGCTATGTTGGGTTTTATGGCCAATAGTTCCGCTCAGACCAAAATCTCTGGACGGGTATTGGATATTTCCGATAAGCTTAAATTAAAAAATGCTTCAATCATGCTTTTGCGTGCACAAGATTCTTTGCTTGTGGATTATACAAGAGCTGATGAAAATGGTTATTTCGAATTTCCAAAACCTACAAATGGAGATCATTTGATTGTCGTTTCTTATCCTAAATACGCTGATTTTTTTGAAGAAGTTAAAGCGGCTGACACAAAAACTGATTTGGGTGAAATTTTATTATCCAGTGTGGCGCATTTGATAGAGGAAGTGGTCGTTAAAAGACGAGCAGCTATAACTATCAAAGGTGATACTACAGAATATGATGCTTCGCAATTTACAGTGGAAAAGAATGCTAAGGTAGAAGATCTTTTGAAAGTTCTTCCGGGTATTACTGTGGATGCTGCGGGCAATATTACAGCTCAAGGAAAAACTGTGAAAAAAGTATTGGTCGACGGGGAAGAATTCTTTGGTGATGATCCAACATTAGTAACTCGTAATCTACGATCAGATATGGTAGACAAAGTACAGGTCTATGAAAAGAAATCTGATCAGGCCGAACGTACTGGAGTAGATGATGGTGTGCGTGAGCAGACAATTAATGTGCAACTAAAAGACGATGCTAAGAATGGTATGTTTGGTAAAGCCTTAGCGGGTGGTGGTACAGATGATTACTATATGGGCCAATTGATGTTAAATATGTTCAAAGGTTCTAAAAAGCTTTCTGCTTATGGATTATTTGGCAATAATGGAACCACATCCATGAATTGGCAGGATGCACAGAAGTATGGAATTGATATGGATGCTTCATACGAAGGTGGTGTCATGGTCGTAAATGATCCTTTCTCTGGTCAAGGTGTCATTGGTATTCCTCGTGTAATAAATTCAGGTATAAATTTCAATGATCGTTGGAAAAAAGATAAATATCAATTGAATTTGAGCTACAAGTATGGTAAGTTGCAAGCTGATGGTAATGAAGAAACTATTATGTCAGGTGTGATCAATAGTACAACCAATAAACTTGTAGATACAGATAATGATCAACATCGTCTTAATTTTAGATTGGACACGAAGATAGATTCTTTAAATCAACTTTTAATTGCGGCAAATGCTTCTAAAAAATTATTGTGGAGCAGAGAAAATATTGAGTCTCAAAACTCAGGAAGTGATTTATCTCCATTGTCAAGCAATGTAAGTGATGAAGAGAAAGATCATAAAGTGGATAATATGGGAATTTCGGCTTTGTATACAAAGAAGTTTACTAAAGCAGGAAGATCTTTATCCTTAAATTTTGGAACAAGCAATGAGCAAACTACAGGCTACGGTTTCTTGTACTCTACATTAGACAATAAGTTAAATAACACAAAAGATACTACTGATCAATATAAAAATACCGATCAGCGAATCACGTCATTTCAAGGTGGAATAACGTATTCAGAGCCTTTATCCAAAGTATTGAATATTTCTGTAGGGTATGATTTAACACGTGTAGCAAATGAGTCTTTGATTGAGTCATTTAATAAGGGAATTTCGAACCAATACAATGAGTTGGATGAAGAATTCAGTAGTAACTACGATTACAACAGATTTAGTAATAATTACAAATTAGCTTTCATCTTCAATAAAGATAAGTTTACGGCTAATTTGACGAATAATTTTAATGACGATCATTTAAAACAAGTAAATAATTATTCGAATAATTCTTTAGAAAGAAATTTCTTCACGTATAATCCAAGTTTGGTTACACAATGGAAAATTTCTACTTCGAAAAATTTGCGTATTTCGTATAATGGAAAGAATCAATTGCCTTCATTAAACCAGATTCAACCTATTCTGAATAACTCAGACCGATTGAATCAATACATAGGAAATGAGAATTTAAATCCATCATTTTCTAATACCATTGAAGGTTTCTTCCATAGTTTTAACATTTTGTCAAATCAATTCAAATATATTGGTGGTACATTTAATTTGATAAAAGATCCTATCGTACAAAATATCACAACAGAAGATGGTGTAAACTATTACCGATGGGATAATATCAATGGAAAGAATAATTTGAATTTAAGTGCTTATGCAGGATATCATTTCAGATTGCACAAAGACTTAGTATTGGATAATTCTATTTCGCCGGTATTTTCTATCTCACGTAATCACAACTTCGTCGATGGAGATGCAAATGAAGTAAATTCACAAACATACTCCTTGGCATACGAGATCAAAAGAGAGACAAAAACAGGATTTAACTTCTCGACAAGATTCACACCACAATATCGTCAAATGACATCGAATCTAAGTCCTGAGCAAGACAATAATGGTTTTGTATTTACCTCTGGAGGTAGCTTTGAATATTTCTTCTCAAAAACATTCAAAATATATACAAACTATGATTACTCGTACGAGGCACCAACAGCAGCATTTGACCAAAAAATCGAACGCTTCTTAATTCACCCAGGTGTAAGTAAAAAATTCCTGAAAAATGAATCACTAGTCTTAGATTTTATGATTAATGATGTGTTGAATCAGAATATTGGCTATTCACGTATGCAGACGAATTCAATCTTTATGCAAAGAAGATTTGATACTATTCAACGTTACTACATGTTGAAGTTGTCTTGGGATTTTACCAAGATGTTTATTAAATAATTAAAAAGACAAATATGAAATATTTATATATTCTAGCGTTATTAGTATTGGGTACTGGCTTTACAGCTAAGGCGCAGTATGCCATGTTTGCGGAAGAAGGTACTGTCTATTATGATAAGACAATGTATACAAAAAATATTCTTCGCAAACAATTTATAGAGAAGGCTGACGAAGCACAAAAGAATCAGATGAGTGCAATGTTGCCTAGAGTTCCTGAGAATATAGTGTTGAAAAAGTCGCTAAAATTCAAAGGAAATGAAACTTTGTTTGAATCTCAAAAGCAGGATTTAGATCCAATGATGAAGCAGATAATCATGATGTTGGCCTTAGATTTTGAGGCGACTACTTATTCTAATTTGGCAAATAATGAGTATAAAAGATACAATGATTTGATTGGTCAAAAGGTTATTATTCAAGATACTTTGAAAAAAGTGAAATGGACGATTACGGATGAATATCGTGAAATAGCAGGCTACAACTGTAGACGCGCGAATGGTATCACCGAGGATTCTACGTATGTAATTGGCTTTTATGCGAATGAAATTCCTATTGATGGTGGTCCGGAATCTATTAATGGATTACCTGGATTGATATTAGGATTAGTAGTTCCAAGTCAACACGTTTCATATTTTGCTTCGAAAGTAGAGGTTAGCAATAATGTTTTATTTGATAAGAAAGCGGTGGAGAATACAAAAATCAAAACAATGAGTCGTGCGGAAATTGCCAAAATGATGAGCGATGCTTTTGGAAATTATTTAAATAAAGCAACTGTAGACTACGTAATAAAATTATCCTTGATGTAAAACAGCAAGGCATATATAGCAAAAAAGGCTCACTTTTAGGGAGGTCACTGAAAAAGTCCCCTTTTATATTGGGCCAAAAAAAAAGGAGTGGAAAGTGCATTTTCTACTCCTTTTTTTGTATCTTAAA